>ENA-ORBV01000036-ORBV01000036.1-microbial-mat-metagenome-genome-assembly--contig:-NODE-36-length-231622-cov-10.755076_pt1 | contig 231622 bp, 246 predicted proteins | sample MGYA00237777_ERZ505514 | MGnify/ENA primary metagenome ERZ505514 (study PRJEB26160, sample SAMN06269048) | microbial mat metagenome | isolation source: Oligotrophic lake microbial mat | place...
GAAGAAATGGCGCGCGAGCGATTCAATCGAAGGGCAACTCATCGGCGCGAGTTGGCTGCTGACAACCGACCGCGAGGCGAGTGTCGCCGTACTCGGTTCCCTCGCATCGAATCGCGATAGCCGAATTGCCGATCTGGCCAAGGGACAACTCTGGCGCACGGAGATTTCCACCGCCGATCGAAAAACGATCGAGCGCTGGTACGACGAAGCGCTCGAAGCGATCACATCCCAGACGGGTGCCACACGGTCTTGAGCTCGACGAAGCGCTCGATCTGCTGACCAGCGTTGATCTCGACGTTTGGGCCGAAGAGGCCGACCTGATCCCGGCGCACTACGAGAAGTTCGGCGACCGTCTGCCCCAGCGCTTGTGGGACGAGTACGGTGCTTTGGTCGAGCGCCTCGGCGAAGCTCGAACGGGCAAGTCGGCTGCAAAAATGGCCGCTGCGCGCGGTCCGTCAGCGGCGCGCGCGAAGGACGATCACCCCGTCGCGTCTTAGCTTCTGACTGAACCATCGCGAAAATGTCGGCGGCGCTTTGGCATTGCCGGCTAAACGCGCCCGCGACAGAAATACCACACACAGCGGCCGCCTTAGCCGCGTGCGCCGGCTCGGCAAGGTCTGATTAAGCATTCGGATCTTAGTTGGCGACCGTACGCAGGCGCCGGGGGCGCCGGCTGATCGAAAAAGGACACACGATGAAAACGATGCTCTTGGGTGCAGCAGCTGCGGTGGCAATGTTGACGCCTGGCCTAGCGATGGCCGAGACGAGCGGATCTCTCACGCTCACCTACGACAACAACGATATTGGCTCGAGCCAACACCAAGATTACAGCCTCGGCGGCACGGTGGTTCACGAACTGTCGGACACGATGACGCTGCAGGCCGACGGCCGCACGACATTGCAGGATTGGGAGTGCTGCAACGGCAGCTACACCCAAAGCTACGCAGCGGCGCACCTGTCGTGGGACCTTGGCGCGTGGGACGTAGGCGCCTTCGGCGGCATGGTCTCGTACTTTGACGATGGCGGCGTGGTTCTTGGCGGCGAAACCCGTACTGCCTTCGGCAACTTTTCGCTCGATGGATTCGTGGCGATCACGGATTTCGGCGACAATGGCTATGACGGCTCCACTGTCCGTGGTGGCGGCGCATTCTTCTTTACGCCGAACCTGGCGCTGACCGGCGGCGCGTCGTTTACGCAGATCAACTCGAGCAACGACTACGATATCCTCGAGCTTTCGATCGGCGGCGCGTATCAGTTCCCGAACAACCTTGAACTGTTCGGCGGCTACACGGACTCCGAGTACGAGCCCAACATTGGCACCGACTATGACGGCGAGACGTTCCGCGTTGGCCTCCGCGTCAACCTGAACGGCGGCACCCTCCAGGACAACGCCAACGACGGCGCCTGGACCTCGGCCACGGCCGTCTCTGACACATGGTCGCGCTGGTAAACCGGCGGATTCACGACCAGCCACATCAACGCCCCGGCTCAGGCCGGGGCGTTTTTACGTGCGCTGCCGGCGCGGATGGCGCCGCTGCACGCGAAGGTCCTAGACCTGCAACCGATAGCCGCCGGTTTCAGTGATCAGCAACTTCGGACTTTGCGCGTCGGGCTCGATCTTTTGACGGAGGCGGTAGATGTGCGTCTCGAGCGTGTGGGTGGTGACGTTGGCGTTGTATCCCCACACTTCACGCAGCAGCTCCTCGCGGCCGACAGGTTTTTCGCCAGAGCGATAGAGATAGCGCAGGATCGCGGCTTCCTTATCGGTGAGGCGAATTTTCTTTTGCGCCGGGTCGACCAAGAGGCGCATGGCCGGTCGGAATTCGTATGGGCCGATGCGATAGACGGCGTCTTCGCTGGCTTCATGGCTGCGCAGATGGGCGCGGATACGGGCAAGCAGCACCGAGAATTTGAACGGCTTCAGCACGTAGTCATTGGCGCCGGCGTCGAGGCCCTGGACCTGTTGTTCTTCTTCCTGGGCAGCGCCCGTCAGCATGATGATCGGGGCTTTGACGCCCTGCTCGCGCAGTTGCCGGCAGGCGGCAAAGCCGTCCATGTCCGGGAGCGAGACATCGAGCACGATGGCGGCTGGCTTTTCCGATGTGGCCGCGGTGAAGCCTTCTTCGGCACTGGCCACGCCAACGGCGCCGAAGCCTTCTTCGAGGTCGAATTGCTCGACCAACGCCTGCCGCAGGTCGGCATCGTCGTCGATGATCAGAATGATGGTATCACGGGCCATGGGACGTCAGCCTACCCTGAAGGCAATGACCATGTCCTTTCAACCCTTTGCAACCGGGCGCACTAGGGGCCCCGCGCTCCGAACAAGGCCGAGCCGACCCTGACGTGCGTTGAACCGAAGCGGATCGCGGTCTCGAAATCGTCGCTCATGCCCATGGAGAGCCGGGCGAGGCCGTTGCGGGCGGCGATCTTGGCCAGGAGCGCAAAGTGCATGGCCGGCTCCTCGTCCGCTGGCGGGATGCACATGAGACCGGTGACGGGCAGCCCGTAAGTCTCGCGCGTCGCCTTTATGAAGGCGTCCGCTTCGAGGGGGGCGATCCCGGCCTTTTGCGGCTCCTCGCCAGTATTTACCTGCACCAGCAACTCCGGGCAGCGACCGACTTTCTGCGCCGCCTCCGCCAATGCCGCCGACAGCTTCGGGCGGTCGAGACTATCGATGGCATCGAAGAGACGAACCGCGTCCTCGGCTTTGTTGGACTGCAGCGGGCCGATCAGGCGCAAGCGGAGGTCAGGATATTGCCCGCGCCGCTCGCCCCAACGCGCCTGCGCCTCCTGCACCCGGTTTTCCCCGAATACGCGTTGGCCCGTCGCCAGGATGGCGTCGACGCGCTCGTCCGGCTGTTGCTTTGACACCGCCACCAGCGCAACAGCATCGCTGGCGCGCCCGGCGGCGCGGGCGGCGTCGGCGATGCGCGCCAGGATGGCAGCGCGTTGGGCGGCGATGTCTTTGCTGATTTGGGGGGCGATGCTCATGGGCTCCATCCAGGCACTAGCGGTCGCAGCCCGCCGGCTCAACCGCGAGGCGGGGGCGCCAGCGATTCCGTCGCTGTTTTTCTTCACCGACCCCGAACGTACGCCTGACCCTTGCGCCATCGCGCGTCGGCTGCCGCGCCGAACCGCCATTGTATATCGCCATTTCGGTGTGCCGGAGCGCGGCCGCACCGCGCGGCGCCTGGCCTCCATCGCGCGTGCGCGGAGCTTAGTTTTGCTGATCGCCGGCGATCCGGAGCTTGCGGCCCGCGTTGGCGCGCACGGTGTGCACTGGCCGGAGAGGCTCGCGCCGGAAGTACGCAACACCGGGCTTTGCACTATCGCTGCGCATGATGCGGCGGCCCTCGCCCGCGCCGATGCCCTGAGCGCCGACGCCTGCATATTGGCGCCGGTGCTGCCGACGCGCAGCAGCTCCGGCAATGCGCCGCTGGGCCTTTTTCACGCCAGCCAATTGGCGCGCGGTGCCCAAACGCCGGTCATCGCTTTGGGGGGAATCTCCGCGCAGAACGTACGTTTGCTCAGCGGACGCGGTTTCGCTGGCTGCGCCGCTGTCGCTGCGTTTGTGGACGCCTAGAAGCGGAACGCGGACTCGATGCGCACGCCGGCGCGCGGCTCGTCGCCATCAGCCGGCACGATCGCAATCGGACGCTCGTTGCTTTCGAGGCTGACTTCACCGCCAACGCGCATGTTCGGCGTGAATTGGTAGAACGCGCCCACCGAAGCTTGGTCGCCGCGGCTGCCTTCCGGGGAGCGCTCGATACGCTGGGCTTCCCGGAGATCGACGGTGACACCCCATCGCTGGGTCAGCGTCCAGGCCGGAGCGAGGATGCGGTCATTCTCGCTGTCGCCGGTGATGGTTTCGGTGACGCCATTGGAGGTCGTGAAGCGCTGGTACCAAGGCACCGCGCCCCGTTGCTGCGTGGCTTCCGTAGGGGCAGCCACGCCAGGGGCCTGTTGGGCATGCGCAACGCCGACCGTCGCCAAAACGGCAGCGCCTGCGATCACCAATGCGGAAGGCCGAAACACCAAAGTACCCCTAAATCCCGAAGCCCTAGCCCAACACTATAACTGAATCGAACCCTGGACGCTGTGAACTATAGGACACACGTCCTTGCGAATATTTCGTCAAAATCTGGGCCGCGGCGGTTGTTCCGGTTGATTTATCCAATCCGGTGAGTAACCGCCACAACATAGCCGGCATCGCAGTGGAGCACTGGCCCCGCACCGAGCCCATGATATAGGAGCGGGCCGCCCGCTTCGGGATAGACGTGGCGGCGAAAAACACGCGGAGGGAATATCGATGACGCAGGCTGGGCGGACGCTCTTGAAGGGCGCTCTCTTCATGGTGGCGGCCGTAGCGCTTTCAGCATGCTCAATGTTCCGCAGCGATGACGGTCCAGAAGGCCAGTCCCGGGCGGACGACAACCGCGACCAAGGCGGTGTGTCGATCTTTGGCGGCGGCGGCGGTGGTGGTGGCGGCGAGGCCCAAGCCGGCATCGGCGTGAACTCGTTCCTGTGGCGCGCTTCGCTCGACACGCTGAACTTTATGCCGCTGTCCTCGGCCGATCCTTTCGGCGGGGTCATCATCACTGATTGGTATTCCGACGCGACGACGCCGAACGAGCGCTTCAAGGCGACGGTGTATATTCTCGACACCCGCCTGCGCGCCGACGCGCTCAACGTCTCGATCTTCCGCCAAACGCAAACGAACGGCGCCTGGAGCGACGCGACGGTCGATCCGGAAACGGAAGTCCAGATCGAAAACGCGATCCTGACCCGCGCCCGTCAGCTGCGACTTAGCAACGTCCGCTAGACACACCGAGCGTTTGCAGTCACCAAAAACGCTCCACGCAGGGGCGTAAGCAGCTATGTCGTCACGGTACAATCATCGCGAAGTCGAGCCTAAGTGGCGCGCCAAGTGGGACGCCGCTGGAATCGACCGCGCGCTGACGCCCGATGCCACGAACGGAAAAAAGAAAGCCTACATCCTCGAGATGTTCCCCTACCCATCGGGGCGCATCCATGTCGGCCACTCGCGCAATTACACGATGGGCGATGTCATCGCCCGTTTCCGGCGCGCCAACGGCTACAACGTGCTGCACCCGATGGGCTGGGACGCGTTCGGCCTGCCGGCGGAAAACGCCGCCATAGAGCGGGGCATCCATCCCAAGGGTTGGACCTACGACAACATCGCGGCGATGCGCGAACAGCTGAAATTGCTGGGGCTGGCCATCGACTGGTCACGCGAAATCGCCACGTGCGACGTCGCCTATTACAAACACCAGCAAGCACTGTTCTTGGCTTTCTGGCGGAAGGACTTGGTCTACCGCAAGAAGCAAAAGGTGAACTGGGACCCGGTCGACAACACCGTGCTCGCCAACGAGCAGGTGGTCGACGGCAAGGGCTGGCGCTCAGGCGCGCCAGTTGAGACGCGCGAGCTCGAACAGTGGATGTTTAAGGTCACGGCTTACGCAGACGACTTGCTGCAGGCCATCGGCGGCCTGGACAAGTGGCCAGACAAAGTGCGGCTGATGCAGTCGAACTGGATCGGCAAGAGCCAGGGCGCGAAGATCTGGTGGGACATCGCCGAAGCGCCGTCCTTCCTACCGCCCTCGCCTGCGGGCGAGCCGAACCACGCGCGCGATCCAGTCGAGGTTTACACGACGCGGCCTGACACGCTGTTCGGCGCGAGTTTCCTGGCGCTGGCGCCGGACCATCCGCTGTCCAAAGCGATCGCCGCGCACAATCCGGCGGTGGCGAAGTTCATCGAAGACTGCGCGCATCTCGGCACGTCGGAGGCGGACATCGAGAAAGCGCCGAAGTTCGGCGTCGATCTCGGCGTGCGCGTGCGTCACCCGTTCGATCCCGATTGGATTTTGCCGGTGTGGGGCGCGAATTTCGTGCTCTCGACGTATGGGACCGGGGCCATTTTCGGATCGCCGGCTGGCGATCAGCGCGACTTGGATTTCGCCAACAAGTACAAACTGCCGTTCAAGCCGGTGGTGCTGCCGCCCGGCGCGGACGCAGCAACCTATACGGTGACGGACGAGGCGTTCACCGACGATGGCGTCATATACAATTCCGGGTTCCTTGATGGGTTGGGTACGCGCGATGCGATCGCGCGAGCGATTGATGAACTCGTAAAGCTCGGCGCAGGCGAAGCGACGACGCAATGGCGGCTGCGCGATTGGGGTGTTTCACGGCAACGCTATTGGGGTTGTCCGATCCCGGCGATCCACTGCGCCAAATGCGGTGTCGTGCCGGTGCCGGAGAAAGACCTGCCGGTGGCGCTGCCGGACGATGTCACCTTCGACCGCGATCATCCCGGCAACCCGCTCGATCGCCACCCGACCTGGAAGCACACCATCTGCCCGCAGTGCGGCGGCGCGGCCACACGCGAAACCGATACCCTCGACACCTTCGTGGATTCGAGCTGGTATTTTGCGCGCTTCACCGACCCGAACAACGAAGCGCAGCCATTCGATAAGGCGCTGGCGAGCTATTGGCTGCCGGTCGATCAATATGTCGGCGGCGTCGAGCATGCGGTGCTGCACTTGCTGTACGCGCGCTTTTTCACCCGCGCGATGCGTGACTGCGGCTATCTCGATCTGCCTAGCGGCGAGCCGTTCAAGAGCCTGTTCACGCAAGGCATGGTGGTTCACGAGACCTACAAGAGCGCCGCTGGCGCTTGGCTGCTGCCGGAAGAAACGGACGTACGTGACGGCAAGCGCGTGACCGTCGCCGCCGGCGAGCCGGTTGAAGTCGGCGCCATCGAGAAAATGTCAAAGTCAAAGAAGAACGTCGTCGACCTCGATGCGTTCGTCACCGATTTCGGCGCTGATGTCGCGCGCTGGTTCGTGCTTTCGGACTCACCGCCGGAGCGCGACGTCGAATGGACGGCTTCCGGCGTCAAAGGCGCCTGGGGTTTCGTGCAGCGCGTTTGGACGCTGACGGAAGCGCATGGCCGGCCCGCGCCCAAGCCGGGCGACACCGCGCCAAACGCCGCCAGCGAAGGCGAAGCGCTGGCGCTTCGGCAGTTGGCGCACCGCGCGGTGCAGAGCGTCACCGACGATATCGAGCACTTCCGCTTCAATGTAGCCGTCGCGCGCGGCTACGAGCTGGTCAACGCCATCGCCAAGCTGAAGAGCGCCGACGACGGGGCTGTGTTCGCACGCGGCGAAGCGCTGCGCATCCTGGCGCAGCTGATCTCCCCCTTCATGCCGCACCTGGCCGAGGAGTGCTGGGAGAAGCTGGGCATGACCGGCTTTGTCGCCACCGCGCCCTGGCCGGTCGCCGATCCGGCCCTGGCGGCGCGCAACACCGTCACGCTCCCGATCCAGGTGAACGGTAAGAAACGTGCCGAGGTCGAGGTCCCCAAGGGCGCGCCCGAGGCCGAGGTGCGCGAAATGGCCCTCAAACACGCCGCCGTGGTGCAATTCCTTGAAGGCCAGACTGTTCGTAAGGTGATTGTCGTCACTGACAGGATCGTCAATATCGTCGCGAACTGAGCTAAGATCGCGGGCGGAGAACCCAATGCGCGTACTGATCGCCAGCCTTACCCTGCTCGTGGCCGCCTGCGGCTTCCAGCCGATGTACGCCCCGGCGGGGGGCGGCGACGCCATTGGGCCGGTTCAGATCGGTGAGATCGAGGGCAAAGCCGGCCATGTGCTGCGCACTGAACTCAGCCGCATCCTCTCGGTTGAGAATGGCGACGGCACGCCGGCGCACCTTGAGATCACACTCTCCGAACAAGTCGTCCCGCTCGGCATTCGCCGCGATGAATCGGCGACCCGGGCTGAACTGCGCCTCATCGCCAATTACATCCTGACGCCGGCGGCGCCCGGCGCGCAGGTGATGCGCGGATCGGTTTTCACGGTGGTCAATTACGACATCCCGACCGCCGCTTTCGGTGAAATCGCGTCGCAGGACGACGCGCGCGAGCGCGCCGCCGAAACCATGGCGCAGCGTTTCCGCTCCGAGTTGGCGTTGCGCATGGCGCAAGCGCGCACTGAAGCCGCGGCGCGGTGAGCATGCCGTGAAGATCCAGGGCGCCTCGATCCGGCGCTTCCTCGACAAGCCGGATAAAGCCGTCCGCGCCATCCTGCTCTATGGCCCGAACGAAAGCTTCATCCACGAGGCAGCGCAGAAATTGAGCGCGTGGGCGGTCGGCAAATCTAACGATCCTTACGCGGTGACCAAACTCGGCGATGACGACATCAAGCAAGACAGCGCTCGCCTCGTCGATGCGCTCTCGGCGCAATCGCTGCTGGGCGGGCCGACGATCGTGTGGGCGCGCCTATCGGGGAAAGGCGCGGACGCAGCTGTCGTTGATGCGCTTGAAGGCTTCGAACGCGGGGATCCCTTTGGGTATCTCATTGTGGAAGCCGGTGATCTCGGCGCCAGCGCTGAGCTGGTGAAGAAATTCACTGCCGCCAAAAATGCCGGCGTCATTGCATTTTACGAAGAGACGGACGCCGAGCGTGCGCACTACGCCCGCGGGCTTGCGAAAGATTTTGGCATCAGCTTCGAACAGGGCGCAGAGGATGTGTTTCTCGCCGCCTTGCCCACTGATCGTGGACTGGCCGCGCGCGAGATCGAGAAGCTGGCGCTTTACGCGCACGGGCTCGGGCGCGGCGTCAGCGTCGATGATCTCGCGGCCCTAATGACGGACGAAGGCGAAAGCGCGCTCGACGCCGCCAGCCTCGCTGCTGCCCAAGGCCGCGCTGCGCAGGCGGTGGAATCGCTGGCGCGCATTGATGCGCTGTCCGGCGTCTCCGCATTGCGAGCGCTGCTGCGACGGATGCATCAGTTGCGCGAGGCGAGGCTCTTGATCGACGGCGGCCTGAGTCCCACCGACGCTATAGCCAAGCTGCGGCCGCCGGTGTTTTGGAAAGAGCGCGATGCAGTCGCCGCGCAGGCGCGCACCTGGAACGCCAAGAAGTTGAGCACGGCGTTCGACATTTTGTGGGGTGCAGAATTGCGTTCCAAGACCGCGGGCGCACCGCAAGAGCTGATCGCCGCCGACGCCTATCGCGGCGTCGCCAATCTGGTGGGACGATGAAATGAAATCACTGCACGCATTCATCCTGCTTGGCGCAGTCGCCGCATGTACGCCAGAGCCGGCGCCATCACCACCGCCCGCCACCGACATTGCAGCGCCCGCCGTTTTCACCGCGGGCGATCCGCCCGCCGCGCCACAGGCGTTCGCTGAAGGCGGCGGCGCGCTCGGTTCTGGTTGCGCACCAGGCGCGACGACGCTGCCCGATGGCGCCTGGTTTGGCTACGCGACCAGATGGGACGCGACGGGGATCGATTTCGATCTCGCATGCTTTTACGTGGGTGATGCCGCCGCTGCCCAAGCAACGGCCCGCCAGGAAGAATCTCCGCCGCCGAACGACTATTACCTCGTCAACGAGACGGCGACGACGCGGCGCTTGGACATCGCTCCCGACGCCCTGGCTTATCGCCTTGTCGCAGCCGGCGGCTCGGATCTGGAGCGCGCCAGCTACGCTGACCTTGTTGCAAATCCCGTCCCGGAGAGCACGTCGTTCTGCCCCGGTGAATCGTGCGCGATCTGGGTGTTCGTCAATAACGGCCACGTCACCGAAGTTATGTCGCAATTCTTTCCGTAGCTGCTGTCAGGTGGGAATCCCAGGCGCGTGCCGGGGCTCGCCGAGCATACTGCGATACTCGTTCGCCACCCTTTGGTAGCACTCGCAGGCGGCGGCCTCGAGACCGGCGCGGTCGGTGATGGTGATGTGTCCGTGTTGATAGCGGATGACGCCCGCCCGCTGTAAAGTGCTTGCGGCGATGCTCACCGTCGAACGCCCAACGCCCAACATCACGGCGATCAAATCCTGGGTCAGTGACAGCTGCGCGCCGTCACTGCGATCGTGCGCCGCCAGCAGCCAGCGCGCGAGCCTTTGGCCAAGTTCGTGGTGCGCGTTGCAGGCCGCCGTCTGCGCCACCTGGACGTTGAACGCATGCACATACCGAAGCAGCAAGTCGCGTAGCACCGGCGCTTCAACGATTGCCTCCTTCAAGGCCGCGGCCGAGGCGCGATATGCGGCTCCGCCCGTCTGGCACATGGTTTCGCTGTAGGAGTTCGTCGCCCCGAGCACGACGGAAACGCCCGCAAGACCTTCCGAACCGATGAGGCCGATTTCCAGCGGCTGTCCGTCCGCCAGCATCGCCAGCGCCGAGATGAACCCGTTCTCGACAAAATAGACCAGTTCAATTTTGTCGCCAGCTCTCTGCAAAGGCTGACCGAAGGCAAGCTCAACCCGCGTCAGCGCCTTCGCCGCAAGCGCATCGAATTCTGGCGCGGGCAGTGCCGCGAGAATACGGTTTTTGACGGAGCTTTGCTCAATCAGCGACATATCGCTCTCTTAGCACGATTACAGGTCGGTTGGAGGACACGACCTGTCCGCTATCGTACAATTCTCAAAACGTTCCATCGATGGGGGTTGCTTCGATCGCCGAGCCCAAAGCCAAGGCCAAGCTTTGAGTGACTGGGGCGGCTCGTCGCATCGATTCCGTTAAAGTGTTCGATACCGCACACTCTTTTCCGCCGCGGAGTTTGAGTGTTTCGCTCTAACTGAGCAGGCGCTTGTATTCAGCTTCCGGAACGCCGTAGGCGCTGCCGGCCGCCTTCAGCAACTTCCGCCGGTCAACAACGCGGATGACGCCGCGGCTGGCGCGCACGAGCCCCTTGGACTCCAGTTCCTGCAGCGCCTCAGTCACGCCGGATCGGCGCACGCCGAGCATGACGGACAGAAATTCGTGGGTGAGCTGCAGCTCGTCGTCATCTTGACGGTCATGCGCCATCAGCAGCCAGCGCGCCAAGCGGTCCTCGATGTTGGCCTTGCCATTCGCGAACGCGGTCTGCGCGACTTGCACCATGAAAACGTGCACGTAGCGTTGCATGATTTGCCGCATTGTTTTGCTGGCTTCCAACGCCGCGCGGAGGCGTCTGGTCGTGATGCGATGCGCGCCGCCGGCGATCTGCACGTAGGCGTCATTCGGCGAACGGTCGTCGCCAAGCACGACGGCCGTGCCTGACATCCCCTCGCGGCCGACAAGGCCGGCTTCGATCTCAAGCCCGGCCGATTTGACCACCACTGAAATGATGCCGTGATCGGGAAAGTAGACGTGCTTGATCGGCGTGTTGGCTTCTTCGATGGGGCGCCGAAGTTCGAGGTCGACCCGTTCAAGCCCCGTCGCCAGCAGACGACGATCCGCCTTGCTTAGACTAAGTAGGAGTCGATTCGTGACTGTGGTGGAGGTCATAGCTCAAGCCTAAAGGGGGCAAGAGCTGCGCATCTCCCAGCCGCTCGCGCCCTAAACGCAGGCGAGCGATACGGTCACGGTGGGCCGTCCGGACGCGGATAGCAACGCGTTCAACTGGAGACATCAAAGGGCGGGCGGTACCTGGGGCCGCGAGTGACAGCGCCTTGGTTTACTCGTCTATCGCTTCGACGCCCTGGCTCTTCAGCTCTTCGAGACGATCCCTCATCGCCCTCACCGCTTCGGCGCTATGGCCTCGCCACTCGGTGACTTCGTCGATCACCCGCAACGGCTCCTGCGATCGGTAGGATTTCGTCGGATTGCCGGGGAATTTCTTGTTGGTCAGGTTCGGGTCATCCTCGATCGCCCCGGTCGGTGCGACGATGTAGATGCGCTGGCGCCCCTCGCCGACCGCCAGCTCCGCGCCCCAGATCGCAGCCTCAAGCGTCGCGCTCAGATAAACGAAATTCGCCTTCCGGCGACTGCCGTAATTGGAGGTGAAGCCCGGCGCGATGAAATCGCCGACGCAGAGGTCGGCGCGCGTCCCGTGGAAGAAGGGCTGCGGGGTTTCTGTGTCTGCTGATGACATCAATGCGCGTCTCCCCTGCCGTAGTTAGGCGTTCGAGATCGTCCAAAAACGACATCGCGGACAATTCTTGAAGACAATTCGTTTGCCCCCAAATGTGTGATGGCGAGAGGCTAGGCGGCTTCTCCGTGACCATCGTCACATCCGCCCGCCCGGTCAGCGCTTAGGTTCTCTTCAACGGAGCGAGGTGCTCCCACCGGGACCAGGCAAATGACCAAATTTTATTCTCTTCTGTTCGCCGCGATGCTGTTGGCGCCGATGGCGTACGCCACGCTCAACCAAGCGGCGCTGATGGTCGCCTAAACGGCTGACCCGCACTCAAGCACTTTAGAAAAAAGTCCCATGACCAAACTTTACGCCTTCGTCGCCGCGTGCGCCGTGTTCGCACCGGTGGCGCTGATCGCGCTCACTCAAGCCGCCCACACCGTCGCGTAGCTCCCCGCGAACTTTGGACGGCAAAAGGGAAGGCCGCGGAGGCAACTCCCCCTCCGCGGCCTTCGCTCATGCTCCGCTTCGGGTACGGCGCGGGTTGATCCCACCCGCCGTCGCCGCTAGCCAAGCCTGACAGAACAGAGCAAGCACGGGGCAGCGAAGATGGAAGCGACCAAAAAAGGCGGCATCCCGCTCCACCTCTTGATGCTGCTCGGCTTCGCCATCGGTTTGGGCGCCGGGCTTTACGTCAACCTCAACATCGGCCCCGAGACCGATTGGGTGTTGTGGCTGACGTCGAACATCACCGGCCCGCTCGGCCAAATCTTCCTGCGCTTGCTTTTCATGCTGGTCCTGCCGCTTTTGTTCAGCGCGCTGGTGATCGGCGTCGCCGAGATGGGCGACCTGGGCGCGCTCGGCCGTGTCGGTTGGAAAACGCTGCTGCTCACGGTCGTGATCTCCACCATCGCGGTGGTAATCGGCTTGGTGATGGTCAACACGCTGCGGCCCGGCGACGGCGTCGATCCGGCACTGGCGCAACAGCTATTGGCGCAAGGCGCCGAGGGCGCCGCCGGCATCGTTGAAAATGCACCGGATGAGCTGAACCTCGGCCAATTTTTCCTTGAGCTGATCCCCTCCAACGTGTTCGCCGCCGCCAGCAACAATCTGGTTTTGCCGGTAATGGTGTTTGCGCTGCTGTTCGGCATTGGACTGGTGATGGCGCGCTCACCGGCGACCGACCAGCTGCAACACGCGATCCAGGGCCTGTTCGAGGTGATGATGAAGCTCATCAACCTCGTCATCAAACTGGCGCCGATCGCCATCGCCTGCCTGATGTTCAACCTGGCGGCTTTGTTCGGCTGGGATCTGCTGGTGCGGCTGGCGGCGTTCGTTGGCGTCGCCGTGGCGGCGATGGCGATCCACATGTTCATCGTCTATCCGCTCTGCATATTGCTGCTCGGCGGTCGTAACCCGCTAGCCTTCTTCGCGCAGGTGCGCGAGCCCATGGTAGTGGCGTTCTCCACGGCGTCATCGAACGCCACCCTGCCCGTCTCGCTGCGCGCCGCCGAAACCGAACTGAAGCTGCCGCGCAAGATTGCTCGGTTCGTCCTTACCGTAGGCGCCACCGCCAACCAGAACGGCACGGCGTTATTCGAAGGCGTCACCGTTCTCTTCCTGGCGCAATTCTTCGGCATCGATCTGACGTTGACGCAGCAAGTTATCGTGATGCTGGTGTGCATTCTTGGCGGCATCGGCACGGCCGGCGTGCCGGCGGGATCGCTGCCTGTGATCGCGATGATCTTGGTGATGGTAGGCGTCCCGCCCGAAGGCATCGGCCTCATACTCGGCGTCGACCGCTTCCTCGACATGTGCCGCACCACGCTCAACGTCACTGGCGATCTGGTGATTGCGACTATTGTTTCGCGCGGCGAAACGGACCCTGTGGACGTGCCTGCGCCGCTGGTGACCACCGTCACATCGCCAGGGTAAAGCGCTTGCTAGGTTTGCTTATCGAAGCGAGGGCGCTTTGACGGAGCTAACCAGATGACTAAGTTTTATAGCCTGATGATCGCGGCCCTACTGATGGCGCCGATAGCCTACGCGACGCTAAGTCAAGCCGCGCTGATCGTCGCCTAAGCACACCGACCACCGCCGCCACGCGCATCGCGTAGCTCCCCGCGACACGAGGCGGCCAAAAGAGAAGGCCGCGGAGGCAGCTCCCCCTCCGCGGCCTTCGCTGTTTTTGTACGTGCATGCATCCAAACCCACGGCTGAGTGCGTCCCCAGTTGAGAGCTTTGCACGAGGGGATGCTATGAGATTTGTGATCGCCGCGGCGTGTGTAATTGCCGCCATCGCCCTGCCCGCCGCGGCGCAGAAATTTGACCCGCGCACCTATCAGGATCGCTACGTCGGCGAACCGACCCAGGTTCTGGTGCTGGGCTCACCGCATCTCAGTGGCGCGCCGGACACCTTCGATCCCGCCGTGCTGGCGCCGTTGCTCGATCGCCTCGCCGACTTCCGGCCCGACATCATCGCCATCGAAGCGCTCAGCGGCGAAAGCATCGACGCGCTCTGGCGCTATCGCGGCATCTATCCGGAAGTCGCCACGTCCTATGGCGGGCGGGTAATGACCATGGCTGCCGGCGTGCGCCACGGCCTGCAGCTGGACTTTCCCGATGCAGAGGCTGCGGTGCGGCAGGCGCTGGCTGACTGGCCGGCTGAGCCGACGGCCGCGCAGCGCCGACGTTTGGCGGCGTTGTTCGTCGCGTCCGGCGATCCGAGTTCGGCTTTGGTGCAATGGTGGCGGCTCGACCCGGCAGAGCGGATCGCCGAGGACGGCGTCAGCTCGCTGATGGTCGAGCAAATGGCTCAGTACGATACCCGCCGCAACGAGAACCACATGATCGGCTCGCGGCTGGCGGTGCGGCTCGGGCTCGAACGGGTCTATCCCGTCGATGACCACGGAAGTGACGACGTCTTGCAAGACCGCACGCCGGACCTTGAAGCGTTCTTCGCCGAACCATGGTTTGAGCAAGTGATAAGCGATCCGCGCTTTGCGCCGATGCGTGAGGCGGGCCAGAACTTGACGACGCCGGAGCAAACGCTCGCCACCTACCGCATGCTCAACTCACCTGCCGCCGGCCGCATTGATTCAGACGCGCAATGGCTGTCGATGATCCAGCGGCCGAGTCCGAACAATGTCGGGCGCACGCGCGTTGCTGAGTGGGAGACCCGCAATCTGCGCCAAGTCGCCAACATTCGGGAAGCCATCGCTTCGCGGCCCGGCGCGCGCGTGCTGGTTATCACTGGCTCCGCGCACAAAGCTTGGTTCGACGCCTATCTCAGCATGATGACGGACGTTGAGATCGTCGATGCGCGGCAGGTGCTACGCTGAGCGTTTAGCCTTGATCAGCGCCTCTGCACCGCGATTAAGCGTATCATCACGCTTGGCGAAGCAGAGGCGCACAAGGTTCGGCGGCGACGGGTTGGCGTAGAAGCCTGAAAGCGGAATAGTGGCGACGCCGTGCTCGATCGCATGTTGCGCGAAGGCGACGTCGCTCATGGCGATCCCAGAAGCAGCGAGATCGATGCTGACGAAATAGGCGCCCTTCGACGGAAGCATCGTAAACCCCTCGCCTTCTAGCGCCGCCACCAATCGGTCGCGCGCGCGCTGAAAGCCGGCGCGCATCTCATCGAAATAAGCGCGTTCCTTGCCGAGCGCGTAGGTTACGCCGCGCTGGAGATTCGGCGGCGTCGTGAAGGTGAGGAATTGGTGCGCCTTGACGAATTGCTCGGTAAGCTCAGGCGCGCCGCAGGCAAAGCCCACTTTCCAGCCGGTGAGCGAGAACATTTTACCAGCCGAGCCAACCTTCAAGGTGTGATCGCGCATCACGTCAAGCATCGAGACATGCGCGGCATCATCGAAGACCACATGCTCCCAAACCTCGTCGCTGAGGCAAATGGCGCCGTATGCGCGGCAAAGCTCGGCCAGCATTTCGAGCTCGCCACGGCTCATCACCGAGGCGCACGGATTGTGCGGCGTGTTGATGACCACGACGCGAGTTTTGTTGCTAAAAGCCGCCGCGACTGTTTCACGGTCCATGCGCCAATGCGGCGGCGCTAAGCGCACCACGCGCGGCACGCCGCCGGCGCGCCGCACCATCGGCAAATACGCGTCGTACATCGGCTCGAACAGCACCACTTCGTCGCCAGGTTCGATGAAGGCGAGGAGCGCGGCGGCAATAGCTTCGGTGGCGCCGGAGGTGATCGTCACCTCGCGCTGCCAGTCGAACGCGATGCCTTGGTGCGCGGCGTAGTGCGCCGCGACGGCTTCGCGCAACGCCGCCAGACCGCGCATTGGCGGATACTGGTTGAGGCCCTCGAGCGTGGCGCGCGCGGCGGCTTCGAGAATGTCGCGCGGGCCGTCGTCCTCGGGAAAGCCCTGGCCGAGATTGATCGCGCCCCGCTCCGCCGCCAGGCGCGACATGGTCTCAAACACAGTGGCGCCGAGTGAAGCGTAGACGCTGTTCATCACTGGAACGCTAGGCGCAACTCGCGAACACGCCTACCACCGTCATTCCGGACTCGCGAAGCGCGATCCGGAATCCAGGGGATGACGAAGTTCAGCTTGTAGCCCTGGTTCCGGGTTCGCCGCGCACGGCGCCCCGGAATGACGACGCTATTTGTTCCTGGATCAGAGCCCGCCGCGCAGACGACGGATGACGTCATCGAGCTGCTCGAGCGACTTGTAGGAGATTTTCACCTCCCCTGCGCCGCTCTTGTCGGTGATCGTCACGTCGAGGCCGAGCGCGTTGGAGATGCTTTGCTCCAGCGCGCGCGTATCTGCGCTCTTGGCTTCGGCAGCGACGACCGACGCACGCGGGCCGTGCTTTTCGTCCTTCGCCACTTGCGCGATGCGTTCGACTTCGCGGACGTTCAGCCCTTCGCTGATCGCACGCTGCGCCAAGCCGCGCGGATCGGGCGCCGTCAGAATGGCGCGCGCATGGCCGGACGAGAGCCGCCCGTCGCGCACCATTTCCTGCAGGTCGTCCGGCAGCGCCAACAAGCGCAGCATGTTGGCGATGTGCGGCCGCGACTTACCGACGGCGTCAGCGATTTCCTGCTGCGTACGGCCGAAGCGATCGATCAGCGCTTGGAAGCCTTGCGCCTCTTCGATTGGGTTCAGGTCCGTGCGTTGCACGTTTTCGACGATGGCGATCTCGACGACTTCAACTTCGTTGAGGTCGCGAATGACGGCTGGGATCGAGTGTAAGCCCGCGCGCTGCGCCGCGCGCCAGCGGCGTTCGCCGGCGACGATTTCAAAGCGGCCATCGGCGATCGGGCGCACCAGGATCGGTTGCAGCACACCGTGCGTTTTGATCGAGTTGGCGAGATCCGTCAGCTCAGCTTCGTCGAAGTGCTTGCGCGGCTGTTGCGGATTGCGTTGCACTAGATCGATGGCGATGCCGCGCGGACCAACGTCCGCCACCGGCGATGCAGCAACAGGCGCCGGCGTTGCCACTGGCGGCGCGGCGGCGACAGACGGCGCGACCGGTTGCGCGGGCGGCGTTTGCATCGTGCTCATAGGTAGCTCGAACACATTGCGCGGCGGATCGATCGGCGCGCGCGGCGCCTCGGGCTGCGGCGCAGGCCAAGCCGGAGCATTCGCCGGCGTCGGTGTCGCAGTTTCGGTGCGCACCGGTTCGCCAAGCAGAGCGGAGAGTCCCCGGCCCAGTCCTCGCGGTCTCAAATCGCTCATATCGCCCCTCGTCTTTCGCCGACCCGATTCGGTATGCTTAACAACTTGATCGGCAATCCTTGCCCACCGGTAAAAATTTCCGAGCGTTTATCAGGCCGCAGCCAACATTCGCTCACGTTCAATCAGCTCTTTAGCAAGCTTGATGTAGGCTTTGCTGCCCGAGGCGTTCTGATCGTAGATGATCGCGGGCAGGCCATGGCTTGGCGCTTCGCTGATGCGCACGTTGCGTGGGATCACGGTCTCGTAGACCTTGTCCGGGAAGTGCGCCCTCACCTCTTGGGCCACCTGCTCGCTGAGCGTCGTGCGCTTGTCATACATGGTCAGCACGACGCCTTGGATTTCGAGCGCTGGATTTAGGTTGACCTTCACGGCGTTGATGGTCGCAACCAATTGCGCGAGACCTTCAAGTGCGAAGTATTCCGTTTGCAATGGCACCAAAACGCCGTTCGCCGCCGTGAGCGCATTCACCGTCAAAACGTTTAGAGATGGCGGGCAATCGATCAGAATGTAGTCGATGCCAAGCGTCGATTCCGCGCGGAATTTATCGAACGCATTGCGCAGAAAAAATTGCGGCTGCGCTTCGCCCATCAACTCGCCCTCGACGCCCGAGAGGCGTGCGTCGCCCGGCGTGATGAACAAGTGCGGCACCTTCGTCGGCAGCACCGCCTTCGACAGCGGCAGCTGGCCAACCAGCACATCATAGCTCGTCACCGTGCGGTCGTGCGGATGGATGTCGAGCCCGGTCGAGGCATTGCCCTGCGGATCGGTGTCGAAGATCAGCACGCCCTTCCCGGCGGCCGCCAAGGCGGTGCCGAGATTGATCGCGGTCGTCGTTTTGCCTACGCCGCCCTTCTGGTTGGCGATCGCCAAAGCCCGCATGTCCACGTTCTCCTTTGCGGAGCCGGAGCGGTCAGCGGGCCTTTGTTATGCGAACAATGCGGCCGCGCGGATCGCTCAGGCTCTCCAGCACGTCTGCTTGGTACGCCCCACCATTTAGGACGTGTTTCGCGGCGGCCAGCTCGGCGTCTAAGTCAGCGCCTTTATGGAAGAGACCTTGCGCGCCGCGATCTAGAAGCGGCTTCGCATAGGGGATGAGTCGGTTCAAGGGCGCCAACGCACGGGCGGTAACCACGTCATACGGCCCTTCGCCCACGCCGAAATCCTCGATCCGAAGGTTGAAGACCTTTACCGCCAGCCCGACCTCCTCCGCTACCGCGCGCAGGAATGCCGCTTTTTTGCCGGTGGATTCAACGAGATGGACCACGGTATCGGGGCGATCGGCCAGAAAGGCCGCCACGATCAGTCCGGGGAACCCAGCTCCCGATCCTAGGTCGACCCAGACTTTCGCCTCCGGAGCGAATTTGAGCAACTGGGCACTATCCAGCGCATGCCGGCTCCAAAACAGGTCTAGCTCCTTGGGTCCCACCAGATTCATCCGCTCGGACCACTCTGCCAGGAGGCGCCTGTGGGTCTCCAGCCGGGCGATTGTTTCACGGGGAACGGGAAAACCCAGGTCCCGCTGGAAGTCGTCTGGACCGTAGTTCACGGGCCGCCTCGCCGGCAGTTTGGAGCGCGGGCCGCCGGCCCGCATTTTGTTGCCGGTCGAAGCTGCGGGCCAGGAGGCCCGCGCTCCAACCTATACCCAGCGCGGCTCACGGGTGCGGCCCTGCTCCGCCGTATTTGGCGGCTAGGTAGCGGGTGATCGATTTGGGCTCATCGAGGAAATAGCGGCCCTCGAATGCCTTGGCGTCCGCCGGCGGTGTAGAGCCATCGGCCAAGACCAGCACCGGCATCGACTGGTTCTCCTCACCGATCAGCACGATGATGTCGTGGCGGGGCCGTGGGTGAGCGCTGCGCTTCACGTCGATGCGGTTGGCCCAATGCGGATTCGCCAGCAGCGCGCCCTCCATGGTCGCGCACGCAGTGCAAAACCAAGTCCCGTCCATCTCGGCATCCTCGAACGGCGCGCGCAGAATGAAAAGCGTATCGCGGCTCAAGCTCATGCTCGCTTCCTTTGTTCGCGCTTCACATGCGCCAGCAATGCGGTGAGCGCGCCGGGCGTGACGCCTTCGATGCGCGAGGCCTGGCCGAGCGTGACCGGCCGGGCCGCCGCGAGCTTCTCGCGCACTTCGTTCGAGAGTCCGCCGACGCCGGCATAATCTAGATCAGCGGAAAGCCGCAGATCCTCGTCGCGCTTGAAGGCTTCGACATCGAGCGCTTGGCGTTCGAGATAGCCGGAATACATCGCGTCAATCTCGATCTGCTCGCGCGCCTGCGGGCTGAGCGAGCCAAGCTCCGGCCAAATGCCAGCGAGTTGATCGAACGAGATTGAGGGATATGCGAGCAGCTGGAGCGCATCGCGGCGCACGCCGTCCTGGTTTACTTTCAGCCCGCGCGCTTCAGCTTGCTGCGGCGTCAGATTGAGCCCGCGCGCCATTAGGCGGGCCGTCTCGATTTCGCGCATTTTGCCAGCAAAAGCGCCGTTTCGCGTTAAGCTCACGCAGCCAAGCTCAATGCCTTTCGGCGTGAGCCGTTGGTCGGCGTTGTCAGCGCGCAAGCTCAAGCGATACTCGGCGCGCGAGGTGAACATGCGATAGGGCTCGGTGACGCCGCGCGTGACGAGGTCATCGATCATCACGCCGATGTATCCCTCAGCGCGGTTGATCTCGAACGGCGCGCCTCCTCCCGCGGCGCGCGCCGCATTGAGGCCAGCGATCAAGCCTTGCGCCGCGGCCTCCTCGTAGCCCGTCGTGCCATTGATCTGGCCGGCGAGATAGAGGCCCTTGATGCGCTTCGTCTCCAGTGTCGGCATCAGCTCGCGCGGGTCGACGTAATCGTATTCGATCGCATAGGCGTGGCGCTTGATGACGACGTTCTCAAGCCCGGCGATGGTGCGAATGAAGCGCTCCTGGACGTCCTCCGGCAGCGATGTGCTGATGCCGTTCGGATAGACGGTGTCGTCGTCCAGCCCTTCCGGTTCGAGGAAGATCTGGTGCGCGGACTTATCGGCGAAGCGCACGACCTTGTCTTCGATCGATGGACAATAGCGCGGCCCGCGACCGCTGATCGCGCCGGAATACACGGCGCTCTTCGACAGCGATTCTTCGATGATCCGATGCGTTTCCGCGTTCGTGTAGGTGACGCCGCAGGCCACCTGCTCATTGGTGATGCGCGTGGTCAGGAATGAGAATGGCGACGGCTCGTCGTCGCCGTACTGCTTCTCCAGCGCGGCCCAATCGATCGAGCTGGATTTGAGCCGCGCCGGTGTGCCGGTCTTCAGCCGCCCCATCGCGAAACCCGCGCCGTACAAGCGATCCGCGAGCCCGATGGCGGGCGCCTCGCCATGGCGGCCCGCCGGGATGCGTTTGGCGCCGATATGAATGACGCCCTTGAGGAACGTGCCGGTGGTGAGGACGATGCGTTCTGCTCGAAACTCTTGGCCGTCCTGTGTGACAACCCCCACCACCGTCATCCCGGAGCCGCGAGGCGGCATCCGGGACCCAGGGGCACCAAGCTCGTCGCTGGCCCCTGGGTCCCGGGTCTCGCTCCGCTCGCCCGGGATGACGGTTGTGATTAGATCTTCGACCGCCCCCGCCACGACCGTGAGGTGTGCCTGCTCCGCCAACGCCGCTTGCATGGCCTGGCGGTAGAGCTTGCGGTCCGACTGCGCCCGCGGCCCGCGCACAGCCGGACCCTTCGAGCGATTGAGTAGCCGGAACTGGATGCCGGCGGCATCCGCCACCCGACCCATAACGCCGTCGAGCGCATCGATCTCGCGGACGAGGTGGCCCTTGCCCAGCCCGCCAATGGCCGGGTTGCAGCTCATCTCGCCAATGGTTTCGAGCTTGTGCGTCAGCAACAGCGTCCGCGCGCCGTAGCGCGCAGCCGCCGCGGCAGCCTCGCAGCCGGCATGGCCGCCGCCGATGACAATGACGTCGTAGGAGTGCGCAGAGCTCATATGTTGGCGCTTCATATACAAGCGAACGGGGATCGTCACGGCACGTTGCAGGTTGGAGCGCGGGCCCCCGGCCCGTCACCGGCTTTGAGCACCGCGCGAGCGCTCAAGAACGCGCGCGCGCCGAGTTTGCGAGCCGGAGGCCCGCGCTCCAACCTGCAAATGGCGACGCATTTTTCACGCGAAACTCGCTAACGCGCCTTCATCAGTTTCGCGTGAAACTGCACATTCCACGCGGTTTTCGTGCGAGTCTCACTTGCCGATGCAGAAGCTCGAAAAGATCTCGTCGAGCAAGTCTTCGACGTCGATACGCCCCGTCAAACGACCGACCTGATCGGCGGCGACGCGCACATCCTCGGCCGCCATTTCCGGCCCCTGGTCGAGCGCCGGGATCGCGCGCAGCAGCGCCGCCCGCGCCTCTTCCACCAGCCGCCGATGCCGGGCGCGGGTGAGCACGGGCGCTTCGTCGTGGCCGAGGGCCTCGGCGACACGCTCTTCGATCTGGGTATGCAGTAGCCTGAGGCCGATGCCGGTCAGCGCCGAGACCTCCAGCATATCGCCGGATGAATGCGCGGCGACCCGGTCAGCCTTCGAGCGGACGAGCAGGTCGCCCTCGCGGATGGCCGCCTCTAGCTCCGGCGGAATGTCGTGGCCGATTTCGACCAGGGCAATGCGCAGATCGGCCTCCTCAGCCCGCTCCAGCGCCCGGCGCACACCTTCGGCTTCGATAGCGTCGGCGGCTTCCCGCAGTCCCGCAGTATCGGCGATCCAGACTGGGTAGCCGGCCAATACCAGGCGAACCTCGACCACGTCTCGGGTCGTGCCCGGTATCTCGCTCACGATCGCCGCCTCGCGCTGCGCCAGCGCGTTCAACAAGCTCGACTTGCCGGCGTTGGGTGGGCCGATGATGGCGATGCGGAAGCCGTCGCGGATGCGTTCGCCGCGATGGGCGTCGTCGAGGTGAGCGCCCATGTCATTGGCCAGCGCTTGCAGGATCGGCACGGCCCGCTTGGAGAGCGCTCCGGGCAAATCCTCATCCGGGAAGTCGATCTCCGCTTCGATCAGAGCCGCCGCCTCGATCAGTTTGCCCCGCCAGCCTTCATAGACGGCGCTCAGGGCCCCGCGGCGCTGCCGGAGCGCTTGGCGGCGCTGACCTTCGGTTTCAGCGTCCACGAGGTCGGCCAGGCCTTCGGCTTCGGCCAGGTCGAGCTTGCCGTTCTCGAAGGCGCGGCGCGTGTATTCGCCGGGCTCAGCGACGCGGACGCCTGGCTGGCTCAGACAGGCGTCGATCATCGCTGCGATGACCGCTGGGCCGCCGTGAATATGCAGTTCGGCGACGTCCTCGCCGGTGAAGCTGTGGGGGCCGGGAAACCAGAGCGCCAGGCCGTCATCGAGCGATAAACCCGTGCGCGGATCGCAGAAAGCTTCGCGGGTGGCGGCGCGCGGCTTGGGCAGATCGCGGGCAGTCAGAGCGCGCAGCACGACCCCGGCGGCGGCGCCGCTCAGCCGAATCACCGCGACACCGGCGCGGCCCGCGCCCGTCGCCAGCGCGACGATGGTGTCCGGTTTCATGTGAAAAACTATAAGCCGCTCTTAGGGCTTTTCACGTGGAGCACCGGCAGCGCCAGCGCCGCCGGCCGCCGAGGTCATCAGCTTCACGAAAGCGTCCTGCGCCTGTGTGCCGACGCTCATCCAGGAGCTCATCATGGACTCGCCGCTCATCAGCGACAGGTTCTTCTCCATGCGCTTGGTCATCTCGGCGACCAGGGCCTCGTTGATCGGCGTGACATCCGGCAGGCCCATGAAGCGGCGCGCTTCCTCCGGCGAGCACTCGACGTTGACGGTGAACTTCATGGCTCGAATTCCTTTCGCGGCTGAGGCGTCTATAACGCGGCCCAGCCTGAAGAGACAGAGACGGAGCGACGACGATGGGTGAATGGGAAGAGATCAGCGGTCCCGATGGCGCATTCAAAGCCTACGTCGCCCGTCCCAGCGGCACGCCCAAGGGCGCGGTTGTGGTGGTGCAGGAAATCTTCGGCGTGAACGCGGTGATGCGCGGCAAGGCCGATTGGCTGGCGCGCGAGGGTTTCCTGGCGATGGCGCCCGATCTCTTCTGGCGAATTAAGCCGGGCATCGATCTGACCGACCAGAGCGAAGCCGAGTGGAAGCAGGCGCTCGACTACATGAACCAGCTCGACAAGAACGCCAGCGTCAAGGACGTGGCGGCGACGCTCGCCTGGGCGCGGGGGCAAGGCGTCAGCAAGGCCGGCGTGATGGGCTATTGCATGGGCGGCTACATCGCGTTCCTGGCGGCGTGCCGGACGGATACGGACGCAACCGTCGCGTATCATGGCGGCGGCATCCACACCGCGCTGGGCGAGGCCAGCGGCATCAAGAAGCCGCTGATGCTCCATAACCCAATGAAGGACGGCTTCATCCCGGTCGAGGCGCTGAACACGATCCGCGAGACGCTGAGCAGCAATCCGCTCGTCACCGTGCACGAATACGCCGAGCAGGATCACGCCTTCACGCGCGAAGGCGGCGCGCACTACGATGCGGCGGCGACGCAGATTGCTGACGGGCGGACGATCTCATTTTTCAACGCAAACCTCGCATGAAGCGCGCTCTGATTGCTGCGGCCCTGGCGCTGGGTGCTTGCGGGCCGGGCGTGCAGGAGGGCGAGGCGGAGGTCTCGACACGCGCCGCGGCGCCGCTTGTCCTTGCCTTGAATGATATGCCTGCATTCTTCGATTGCCTGCGTACCAACAACGCCACCGTGGTTTCGGCGCATCGCGGCGGCCCCCAGCCAGGCTTCGCCGAGAACTCAGTCGAGGCCTTCGCCGCTACAACTGCCAATGCCTCCGTGATGATCGAAACGGACATCGCACAAACTCGCGACGGCGTGCTCGTGCTTATGCACGACGACACGGTACATCGCACAACAGATGGCGCCGGCGCTGTGGGATCGCTGACCCTCGCTCAGTTTCAGGCGCTACGTTTGCGCGACGACCGGGGGGACGTTCTTGAGGCGCACCCGCCTACGCTGCGCCAGGCATTAGACTGGGCAGAACGGCGCGCGATTCTTGAGCTCGACGTTAAGCGCGGCGTTTCTTACGAGGACGTGGCGCGCGAAGTGACGGAGGCTGGCGCAATTCATCGCGTGGTCTTCATCACCTACAGCGTTGATGGCGCGTCCCGGCTCGCGCGTGTCGCGCCGGAGGCGATGATCTACACGACGGTTACCAGCGTGCGCGATCTTGATACCCTCGAACGCCGCGGCGTCGACCTTAGCCGAATCGTGGCTTGGCTTGGCACGGATGCGCTGGACGCCGATCTGCTCGCGGCACTCAATGCTCGCGGCGTCGAAGCGCGTTGGGGGCTGTTCGACCGCGGCGCCGATTTCGCCGCCGCCGTGGAAGCGGGCGTGCAGGGCATTGCCGTGAATGCGCCGGAAGCCGCCTATCGCGCCGTCGATACCGCAGACGGCGTCGAGGGCTACGCGCCGATGCGCTGCCTCGGTGCGGACTAGCCGTGGGCCCGCAAGCAAACCGAACGAGCGCATGAAAGCCATACGCATCGAACAGAACGGCGGGCTAGAAGTGATGCGGCTTGCGGAAATCGCCGCGCCGGAGCCCGGCGCGCACGAAGTCCTCGTGCGCCACCACGCTATCGGCGTGAACTTCATCGACGTCTATCACCGCACCGGGTTGTACAAGAATGCGCTGCCGACTGGCTTAGGTCTGGAAGCGGCGGGTGAGGTCGAAGCCATCGGCGCGAACGTCACGCGCTTCAAGCCCGGCGATCGCATCGCCTATGCGAGCGGTCCGATCGGCGCTTACGCGGAAGCCAACGTCGTCAACGAAGCCAAGGCAGTGAAAGTGCCGGGTGCGGTTTCGTACGAGATCGCGGCGGCGTCACTGCTCAAAGGCATGACCGCGCGTTTCCTATTGCGTAAGACGTTTCGCGTGGAACGCGGCCATTTCGTTGTGATCCACGCAGCCGCTGGCGGCGTTGGCCAGATCGCGACGCAATGGGCCAAGCACCTTGGCGCAACGGTGATCGCCGTTGTCGGTAGTGATGCGAAGGCCGAAATCGCGAAGGCGCTCGGCGCCGATCACACGATCATCAGCGGCCGTGATGACATCGCAAAGCGCGTGAAAGAGATCACCGGCGCCGGCGCGCATGTTGTCTACGATAGCGTCGGCAAGGATACGTTCGTCGCGTCGCTCGATAGCTTGCGGCTGCTCGGCATGATGGTGTCGTTCGGCAATGCGTCCGGTCCGCCGGAGGCGATTGCGCCATCAGCGCTACAGCAACGCGGCTCGCTCTTCCTCACAAGGCCAACGTTGTTTCACTACACGACAACGGTGGAGCAGCTCGATGAAACTGCGAGCGATCTGTTCGGTGTCATCGCTAGCGGCGCGGTGAAAATCGCAGCGCCGACACGCTACGTACTCGCCGACGCCGTGCAGGCGCACGCTGATTTGGAAGGCCGGAAAACTGCGGGAAGCCTAGTGCTGATCCCATAGAGCTTGGAGTCATTCCAGGGGAGCGGAGCGAGACCTGGAATCCAGGGCCGCCGCTCTACCGCTAGCCCTGGATTCCAGATCGGCCTCCGCTCGCCTGGAATGACTCGGAAATTACTTCACCGCCGCTGCGCGCTGAAACGCCGGGCGCTGCGCCAAGTTGTCGTAATAGGCGCGCATGCGAGCGGGGATTTTGTCCTCGATGTCGGCGAACTTGGCGGCGCTGACGATGTAAGAAACCGAGATGTCGGCGGCGGTGAAGCGGTTGGCGGCAACGAATTGGTTGTCACCGAGACGCTCGCACACGAACTCCAGCCGCTTGATGATGGCGTTGGTGAGATAGCCGACGGTCCAGTTTTGCTTTTGATCCTCAGGCGCCATGAAGCGCGTAGCGACGAGGGGATTGCCGTAGGCTGCCACGCCGGCTTCGCCGAACAGCATGAATTGCAGATAGTCGCTATAGCCCGGCTCGTTCGGCTTCACTTCGAGGTCGGTCGGGCCGTGCTTGGTCATGATGTAGATCATCATGGCGACGGACTCGATCATGCTGACATCGCCGTCCTGCATCGCCGGCACGGTGCGCAGCGGGTTCACGGTTTTGAACTCGTCGCTCGGCTTAAAGAACGAGGCCTCCGCCGTCTCGTACGGCACGCCCATTTCCTCGCACAGCCACAGCACGCGCAGCGAGCGCGCGCCTTGCGAGTGATAGATTTTGAGCATGAGCGTCCCTCCGTTTGAGCAACGCTTAGCACCGGGACGCCAAACGCAAAAGAGGCGCGACTTGCGCCGCGCCTCTGGTTCGCCCGGTTTATCCGGGAGCCTACGTATTCATGCTCTGGAAGAAATCGTCGTTGTTCTTCGAACCTTTGAGCTTATCGAGCAGAAACTCGATCGCGTCCTGGGTGCCCATCGGCGAGAGGATACGGCGGAGCACGTACATCTTTTGCAGATGCTCCTTCGGCGTGATGAGCTCGTCCTTGCGGGTGCCGGACTTCAGGACGTCGATGGCCGGGAAGATGCGGCGGTCGGCGACTTTGCGATCGAGTTGGAGTTCGCTGTTACCGGTGCCTTTGAATTCTTCGAAGATGACTTCGTCCATGCGCGAACCAGTATCGATCAGCGCCGTCGCGATGATGGTGAGCGAGCCGCCTTCTTCAAGATTGCGCGCGGCGCCGAAGAAGCGTTTCGGGCGCTGCAGCGCGTTGGCGTCGACGCCGCCGGTCAGCACCTTGCCCGAGGAGGGCACGACGGTGTTGTAGGCGCGGCCGAGGCGGGTGACGGAGTCGAGCAGGATCACAACGTCCTTGCCATGTTCGGCGAGGCGCTTGGCCTTCTCGATCACCATTTCCGCAACCGCGACGTGGCGCTGCGCCGGCTCGTCGAACGTCGAGGACACGACCTCACCCTTCACCGTGCGGCGCATGTCGGTGACTTCTTCCGGGCGTTCGTCGATCAGCAGCACCATCAGAAACACTTCCGGATGGTTGGCTTCGATCGCCTTGGCGATGTTCTGAAGGATAACGGTTTTACCCGTCCGCGGCTGGGCGACGATTAGCGAGCGCTGACCTTTGCCGATCGGCGCGACGATGTCGATGATGCGGCCGGTTTTGTCTTTGATGGTCGGATCGTCGAGCTCCATCTTCAGGCGCTCGGTCGGGTAGAGCGGCGTTAGATTGTCGAAGTGGACCTTGTGGCGGACTTTATCCGGGTCCTCGAAATTGACCGAGTTCACCTTAGTCAAAGCGAAATAGCGTTCGCCATCCTTCGGGGCCTTGATCTGGCCTTCGACCGTGTCGCCGGTGCGCAAACCGAACTTTCGGATTTGCTGAGGCGAAATGTAGATGTCGTCCGGGCCCGGCAGATAGCTCGATTGCGGCGAGCGCAGGAAGCCGAAGCCGTCCGGTAAAATTTCGCAGACACCGGCGCCGCCGATCTCGACGCCGCGCTCGGCGACGGACTTCAGGATCGAGAACAGCATGTCCTGGGTGCGGAGTGTGTTGGCCCCCTCGATCTCAAGCGATTCCGCGAGAGCAAGAATTTCGGCCGGGGTTTTGCGCTTGAGCTCCTGCAGCGTGAGCGAGGTGAGCTCTTCGATAGCTTGTGTTTCAGTCATGGTCTTCTCGGGGGGACGACGCCAGGCGCGGGTTCGCGCGGGCAGGGCCGTCTGATGGAAGGAAAATTCAGCGGATGGGAAGAATTGCGGCGCCGCCGTCGCACGCGCGCTTTGGGAAAGCACGCTTAGCCGCATGGACACCACATAGCGCCCTAACCGTCAAGCGGACCTTACCAGATCAGGGCTCGAGTGTCGCCAGCAACACGGCGGCGATGGCGACAAGAAATGGGACTTCGCCCATAAGCCGCCAGAATTTCTCGGTCCGCCGGCGCTCGCCCTTAGCCAAGCGGCGTCCCTCTGCAGATAGGAAGCCCTGGTAGCCGCTCAAGCCCAGCACTAGGAGAAGTTTGCCCCAGAACCAGTGGGGCACGGCGGCGAGCACGTCCGGCAAGGGCCGGTTCCAATCGCCGCTGACGTAGGTCACAAACAGGAACAAGCCGAAGGCCCAGGTCAGCACGAAGGCCGGCCCAAGAATGATCAGCCGGAGGCTGCGCGCCGCCTTCAGCATCGATGTTTCGAGTTCGCCGCCCGGTTGGGAGGCGGTGATGTAGGCGTAGAAGCGCGGCATCATGAGCAGGCCGGCAATCCAGGCGATGACGGCGATGATGTGCAGGCCGCGCGCTAGGTCGTAACCGATCACGTGATCCATCACCGCCCGCTCCCTTGGCCGCAGAGGCCCCACTGTGCAGGGCAGAGCCTGCCCCCGGTCTCCGATTGTGTCTTACCCGGTGCGGCCAGAGCGCGCTCTACCAAATCGGCAAGCGCGTCGATGAAACGCGGGGCCACGCCTGGCGCTGAGGCCCGAAGATAAAATGGCAGACCCAGCTCTCGGGCGAGATGAGCATACTCAACGTCGAGTTCAACCAAGGTCTCGACGTGCTCGGTCACGAACGCGATGGGGGAGACGATGACCCCAGCGCCATCTTTGGCGGCGGTGCGGATTTCGTCCTCGGTCGACGGCTCGATCCATTTCGTCGGCCCGACTCGCGATTGGTAGCAGGTTCGGATGTCCCAGTCGGCCGGGAGCAGTTTACGCACCGCAGCAACGCTCTGCTCCACCTGCCACTGATACGGATCGCCGCGCTTAATCACGCTCTGAGGTAGCCCGTGGGCGGAAAACAGCACGCGCGGCCGCGGTGGCGAGCCCTCCTCGCGCCACGTCTTGAGGATCGCGTCGGCATGCGCTTGCGCGAACGAAGCTCCAGCAGGGTAGCAGCAAATCGTGGACGACGGCAGCTTGCTGGCGCGGGCCCAGGCGCTCAAGGATGACGCGCTCGTAGTGGATGAAAATTGCGGGTAGAGCGGCAATAACACGGCGTCAGTAGCGCCCCAAGCTTCCGCCGTTTTCGCGGCGTCCTTCACGAACGGTCGCCAATAGCGCATCGCCGGAAAGCACTTGAACGTCACGTTGCTGACGCGTTTGCCGATCTCGGCTTCGAGGGCATCCGCTTGTTTCACGGTTTCCGGCAAAATGGGTGAGCCGCCGCCCATCAGCGCGTAATTCGCCTTCGCCAGGTTCTCGCGCGTGCGGGATATCAGTTGCGCGATAAGAAAGCGCATCGGTTGCGGCAGGCCGATGATGGCTTTGTCGTTGAACAAGTTGAACAGAAACGGTCGCACCGCGTCTTGCGAGTCCGGGCCGCCGAGATTGAACAAAATGATCGCGACACGACGCGACGTCATGATGCGCAAGCCTGGCCCTTCCTCCGGTTCGGAGGAGGGCTGACTTTCAAGCGGGACAGCGCTCATCCGCCTTTTACCACGCGCACGAGATGTGCGACATTTTCAGGCGTCGCTTGCGGCGTGATGCCATGGCCAAGATTGAAGATGTGCGGCGAACTCTTAAAAGCAATGAGCACATCACGCACAGCGCGCTCTAACGCATCGCCGCCAACCACCAAGGTTTGCGGATCGAGATTGCCCTGCAGCGCCATGCCATCCGGCGCAACTTCGAACGCATATTCAGCCGGCGTTTGCGTATCGACGCCAAGCGCATTGACACCCGTTTCGTTTGCGTAGGCCGCAATCTGCGCGCCAGCGCCACGCGGGAAACCGATGACCGGCACAGTAACGCCTAGCTCACGCAACCGATGGATCAGCTTCCGCGTGGGTTCAATGACGACGGTTTGGAAGACGATCGGTGGCAAGCCCTCGGCCCAGCTCTCGAAAATCTGCAAACAATCAGCTCCGGCTTTCACCTGCGCGGCCAGATGTTGCGCCGTGGTTTCAACCAGCAGATTGAGCAAAGCAACGATATCCGCGGGCCGCTGATAAACAGCGCGGCGGGCCTCGTCCTTATCGCCGCCGCGGCCCTGAAGCATGTACGTGGCGACCGTCCATGGGCTGCCAGCGAAACCGATCAGGGCGACGCCGTCCGGCAAACCACCCTTAATCCGCTCGACCGCTTCATAGACTGGCGCCAGCCGTTGGATGGCTTTGCCGGGATCGCCAAGCTTCCACTCTGCCTGGGAGATGAGCGGATCTAAGCGCGGTCCTTCGCCTTCAACGAACCAGACCTTTTGTCCAAGCGCATCCGGCACAACGAGGATATCGGAGAATAGGATCGCGGCATCGAGTGGAAAGCGCCGCAAGGGCTGCATCACCGCCTCGGTCGCCAGGGCAGGGGAATAGCAAAAATCGAGGAAGCTTTTCGCCCTGGTCCGGAGTTCCCGGTATTCCGGCAGATAGCGACCCGCCTGACGCATGATCCAAATCGGAGGAGGATCAAGCCTCTCTCCGTTCAGTACACGCAAGAGGGCGGGAGGGTTTTCCCCTTCGGTCATGTCTTCTTCCAAAATCTAAATTCTGAAACGTGATTAATCGGGACTCGTTGTTGTGGCGATACGCAAACTGGGACAACCTGGATGTCCACACGCAATCCACAAACTTGTCCCTGCCGGCGCCAGGGTTGAAGCTGTTGGCGGCAAAGACTTTGTATTGGCGGTCTCGGGCTTCTGATTCCTTTTCATCCACAATGCCGCAGTGTGAGTAGCGCGGGGAGGAATCGCCCATGGGGGGAAGTGAAATTGGGCCGAGGTAGCGTTTTCGTTCTCGGCGGCGGTTCCTTAGAACTCCTACCAACAGCTTGTCCACACTCCGCCCAAGACTGATATGTGACCAATATGCGTGAACGCCTCGCCATCTATTTCAATGTCCACTTGGTGTCCGACTCGACCGGCGAGACGCTGGCCGGCGTTATGCGCGCGACCTGCGCCCAGTTCGATAACATCCTGCCGGTGGAACACTCTTACTTTCTGGTCCGCTCGGCGCGGCAGCTGGAGCGGGTGATCCGAGAGATTGAGGCGGCGCCCGGCGTCGTCATGTTCACGCTCTCCAACCTCGACCATCGCGCAATGCTGGAGGACGCCTGCAAGGTCATGAATATGCCCTGCGTCGCCGTGTTGGACCCGGTGCTGGATATCACGTCCCGCTATCTCGGCCAGGAGCTGAACCATCGGGTAGGGGCGGCGCGGAAGCTCAACGCCGAGTATTTTAAACGCATCGATGCGCTCGATTTCGCCATGGATCATGACGATGGCCAACAGGTGGTCGAACTCCGCGATGCGGACGTGATCCTGGTGGGCGTCAGCCGCACCTCGAAAACACCGACCAGCGTTTACCTAGCCCACCGCGGCGTGAAGGCTGCCAACGTGCCAATGGTCCCGGGCGTGCCGCTACCGCCAGAATTGTTCGCCGAGGTGCGGCCCCTGGTGGTCGGGCTGCTGATCTCGGCTGATCGCCTCATTCACATTCGCCGCAATCGCTTGATGGCGATGAAGGAGACGCGCGCCGGCAGCTACACCGACGAACAAGAGGTGCGCCGCGAGGTCATGGAGGCGCAGAAGCTGTTTGAGCGCGAAGGATGGCCGACCATTGACGTCTCGCGCCGCTCGATCGAAGAGACGGCGGCAGCTGTACTAAATCTGTTGGCCGAGCATCGGGGCGCGTGAGCCTGATCCTCGCCTCCGGAAGCGTAGCGCGGCGGCGCATGCTTGAGGCCGCTGGGCTGGTGTTCGAAGTTGACGCGCCGCGTGTTGACGAAGAGGCGGCGAAGGCGAGCTTGCGGGCGGAGGGCCTGAAGCCGCGCGACCAGGCTGACGCGCTGGCCGAGCTGAAAGCGCTCTCTGTTTCGCGGAAACGCCACGGCTTGGTGGTCGGCGCTGACCAGATGCTCGCCGTCGAAGGCGACACACTCGATAAACCTAAGGACGCCGCCGAGGCGCGCGAACACTTGTTGCGGTTGCGCGGCCGCAGTCATGAACTGCTGACCGCCGCCGTGGTGGCGCGCGAGGGCGCTGTGATCTGGCGCTACATCGATACGCCGCGGCTTCGCATGCGCGCATTTTCCGACGCGTTTCTCGACGATTATTTGGCGCGGGCAGGGGATGACGTGCTCCGCTCCGTCGGGGCCTATCAGCTCGAAGGCTTGGGCGCGCAATTGTTCGAGCGTGTTGAGGGCGACTATTTCTCAGTGCTTGGATTGCCGCTTCTGCCGCTTCTGGCGTTCCTGCGCGAACATGGCGTTGGCCGCGCATGACCATCACCGCCGCAACCAAAGTCCTCGCCGTTATCGGCGATCCGGTGAGCCATTCGCTCTCGCCTTTGATGCACAACGGCTGGATCGCCGATCATGGGCTCGACGCCATCTACGTGGCGCTGCCGCTGAAGAGCGACGATCCGGTCGCCGCCATCCGCGCACTCAAGGGCTTCGGCTTTGCCGGCCTCAACGTCACCGTGCCGCACAAGGACGCAGCGGCGAAAGCGGCGGACCGCAGCGAGAGCGCGGTGGCGAATGTGTTGCGCTGGGAGGAAGATGGCTCGCTCTCTGGGTTCAACACGGACGGCGCCGGTTTCATCGATGCGCTCACCGAAGCGGCGCCCGATTGGCGCGCGCGCGTAAACCGCGTGCTCATCCTGGGCGCCGGCGGCGCTGCCCTCGGCATTGGTCAAGCGCTATCGCCCCATGCGGACACCGTGCACTTCGCCAACCGCACGACCGCGCGCGGCGATGCCGCCGCCGCGGCACTGCCAAACGGACGCTTGTTGCGCTGGGACGACCTGGAGCGCGGTTTTGGCGCGGCTGATTTGGTGGTGCAGACCACAACCCTGGGCATGGACGGGCAGCCGCCGCACGACTGGCCGATCGATCTCTGCCGGCCAACCGCGATCGTTGCGGACATTGTCTACCGGCCTCTGGAAACGGACCTGTTGCGCGCCGCGCGTGCGCGGGGGCTCGTGACCATGGATGGTCTCGGCATGCTGATTCATCAGGGCGCACGTGCGTTTGAGTTGTGGTTCGGGATCAAGCCCGACGCAGCCAAGGCGCGCGCGCGGCTCGAAGCGGCGCTGGCATGATTATCCTCGGCCTCACCGGCTCGATTGGCATGGGAAAATCGACGGTCGCGCGGATGTTCGCGGAAGAGGGTGCGCCCCTCTTCGATTCGGACGCTGCAGTGCATGCTTTATATGGCCCCGGCGGCGCGGCGGTCGCGCCGGTGGAAGCAGTGTTTGCTGGTGTGACCAAGAACGGCGGCGTCGATCGCGACGCCCTTTCCGCCCGCGTGGTCGGCGACGAAGCGGCGATCAGGCAGCTGGAAGCCATCGTCCACCCTTTGGTGCGCCAGGCGCAGGCGGCATTTCTCCAAGCCAGCCGTGACGCTGGCGCCGCAGTCGTGGTGCTCGACATTCCACTGCTTTTCGAATCCGGCGGCGCCAAGTTCGTGAACAAGGTGGCCGTCGTATCCGCCCCGGCCGAGGTGCAGCGCGCCCGTGTGCTGGCGCGTCCCGGCATGACCGAGGAAAAGTTCGCCGCGATCCTAGCGCGGCAGACCCCCGATGCGGAAAAATGCGCACGGGCGGATTTCGTCATCGACACGTCGCGATCTTTCGAGGCCACGCGCGCGCAAGTCCGGCAGGTGCTGGACGCGCTGGACGAACGAGATTAGCCCCGAAACATGCGCGAAATCCTGTTCGACACGGAAACCACCGGCGTCTTCCCCGACCACGAAGAAGAAAACAAGCGCGACCGCATCGTCGAGATCGGTTGCGTCGAAGTGTTCAATCTTGAGCGCACCGGCCGCGAGTTTCACGCTTACGTCAATCCGGGCCGCTCGGTGCCGCAGGAAGTGGTGCGCGTGCACGGCCTGAACGAAGACTTTCTGCGCGACAAGCCGCGCTTTGCCGATGTCGTTGAAGGCTTTCTTGAGTTTGTCGGCGACTCGCCGCTGGTGGCGCACAACGCCTCGTTCGATCAAGGATTCCTGAATGCCGAGCTCCGCCGCCTGCAACGCTCGCTATTCGGCAATGAGCGCTTCATCGATACGCTGGCGATGGCGCGCAAACGTTTTCCCGGTGCGTCCTGCTCGCTGGATGCGCTGGCGCGCCGCTTCCAACTCGATCGCTATGGCTTTGATCTAGCCGCCCGCAAAGGCGCCGGCGGCCACGGCGCGCTGATCGACTCGCGCATTCTGGCAGAGGTGTACCTGCATCTGAAAGGCGGGCGCGAGCAGCGCTTGTCGTTCGACGCAGGGGAGGCGGCGGCCGACAACGCCGCCGTGTTGCGGCCAGTCGAGTTCACACGCCGCGCGCCGCGCCCGACGCCGCTTGCGTCGCTCGCTACCGCCGAAGAAGAAGCCGCGCACGCGGCCTTCATCGCCGGGCTGGGGCCAAACGCGCTGTGGCTGAAGGCCGGTTAGAAGCCGCTGGCAGCTGAGGGGATGTCGCCGATGTTCTGCAGCGGTACGTCGCTGCGGTTTTGGCGGTCGCGCAGCTCGGCCCAATAGAGCGGCGTGAAATCGATTGGATTAATCAGCAGCGGCGGGTAGCCGCCCTCACGTGTGATCTCGGCCAAGATCTGACGGCTGAACGGAAAAAGCAGCCGCGGGCACTCGATCCAGATCAGCGGCTCGACGTCGTCCGGGCGCACGTTCATGAACTGGAAGAGCCCGGCATAAACGAGATCAACCGAGAACATCAGCGTGTCCTGGCGCTTGGCGTGGACATTAATGCAGAGGTCTACCTCGACCGCCTCGCCCTGGCCCATGGGTCGCGACTTCACCTCCACGCCCATATCGATGGAGGGCTGCACCTCATACGCCTGCGCCGTGGCGCCCATGGCATTGCGAAATGACAGCTCCTTCACATATTGGGCAAGGACGCGCAGATGAGGCGAATCCGCTGGTGCGGGGCCGCCTTCCTGTGGGGGATGGGTGTTCATGCGCCAACTTTCGCTGGAAAAAGGCCTGAAACGAGGCGCGTAGAATGCGGTGCACCTCTGGTCAACGCAACTACGCTAGAAGTGAACGCCTGTTGGCATTATCTTAATTTGGCGCTCACCGTGCCGCGCCTGTGGAGTACCGTTCTTTGGATCAGGGTATGATCGAGATAGTCGTCCTGGCGTTCGTCGCTGGATTTGTACTGTTCCGCCTCTACACGACATTGGGCAAGCGCACGGGGGCTGAGCGTCCGCCGCAACCGGCGCCCGCGCAGGGCGAGTTGCCGCGCGAAACGCCTGGCGTCGCTCCGCCCGCGATGCAGGGCGCAACCGGGCCAGCGGGTGAGGGGCTCATGGCCATTGTGCGTGTCGATCCCAGCTTTGACATCGAGCACTTCATCGTCGGTTCGCGCGCCGCATACGAACTCATCATCTCTGCGTTCGCTAAGGGTGATCGCGAGGCGTTGTCCGGTTTGCTGACGCCGCGCGTGTTTGATTCCTACGCCAGCGCTATCGAACAGCGCGAGAAGGTCGGTGGCGCCGGCCCTGAACTCGTCAGGCTCAAGACGGCTGAGATCGTTGATGCGGCGCTGCAGGGCGACACGGCGCGGGTTACTGTAAAGTTTGAAGCCGAGCTGGCCGAAGGCGCGCATGGCGTACGTGACGCCCGTGAACGCTGGACGTTCGAACGCAACGTGCGGTCGGCCGATCCGAACTGGCTGCTCTCGCGCGTCCAGGCTGCGTGAGCAAAAGTAAGCGCGACCTCACTGGCGAAGAAAAGAAGCTCTGGCGGCGTGTTGCCGCCAGCGTAAAGACGCGGAAACCGCTTCCGGCGGATGATGCGGAAGAAGAGCCGGCGCCAGCCGCTCCGCCGCCAAAGCCTTTAAAAACCAGCATCGCGCCAGCATCGCCGGCACGTCGTCCTGCACCGCCCGCGCCACCGCAGAACCGCGGCAGCGAAAAGCGCGTGCGGCGCGGCAAGCTTGAAATCGGCGCCACCCTCGATCTGCACGGCCATACCCAGGATAGCGCTATGCCCGCGCTTTTCCGCTTCCTGCGCGCGGCCCAGGCGCGTGGCGACACTACGGTGATTGTCGTTACTGGCATGGGGCGCGGCGGGGAGGGCGTGCTGAAGCGGCTGCTGCCGGACTGGCTCGCCGCGCCGGAGATCCGCTCCATCGTCGGCGGCTACGCGCCGGCGCACAGGGGCCACGGCGGCGGCGGCGCGTTCTATGTGTTCATCAAGCGCCCGCGCTGAAACCTCTCGTTAAACTGCGTCACTGCGCGTTTACGCAAAAACACAGCTATTTTCAGCGGTTTTCAGAGCGCACTAACCAATGCAACGGAAGTTCCTCGCGTGCGCTCGCGTGCGCGCTGGAGTTTCCATGTCGCTGCTGACGAAGTTTGCTGGCCTTCGCCGCCCTCGGGGGCTCGCCGCGCGCGCGGTGATGTTCACGACGCTGCTAGTGGCTGTCACGGCCACGCTGTCGGCGGCGATCGTGTTGGTCGGCGCCGAGCGCGAGGGCGTACGCCAAGAGCAAACCATCATGCGCGATCTGACTGAGCATTTCGCCTCAGTCTCCGGCGATGTCATGGCCCGCGGCAACACCCGCATCATGCAGCGCATGATCGAGAGCACGACCCTGCGCGACGAAGTTCGCGCGCTTTCCGTTCGTGACCCAGGTGGCGTTGTACTGGCGCAGGCCGGCGGCGATTCAGCAGACGCGGCTTTGATGACGGAGCTTGCTCAGCAAGCGATGGCCGAGCGGGCGACCGTGCAGGCGCGCGGCGCCGGTGGCGCGCTGGCGGTTTCCGCGCCGATCGTGCGAGAGGGCCACGTGATCGGCGCGGTCGTCCGCATCTGGGAAGGCGGGGCTTACAGCTTTGACGTGGTGCCGACTCTCGCGCCGTTTCTGCTGATCCTGGCGTGCTTGACGCTGGCGGCGGTGCCGCTGACGTCGATTATGGTACGCCGCGCCGTTGCGCCGCTCGATGTGCTGGCGCGGCACGCTGAGCGTGTAGCGGAAAGCGGCGGCGCCGAATCGATTGAGCTCAACACCGGCGACGAGTTCGAAACACTGGCCAAAGCCTTCAACCACATGACCTCGCGCCTCGACGCGTCGATGCGCCAGATCCAACAGATCGCGTTCGTGGATCCGGCTACGCGGCTGCCGAACCAGGATCGGTTCATGCGTGAGCTGGATTACGTCATTCTTCAAACAATCGGTGACACCAATGGCGCCGCCGTGGTGCTGGACCTCCAACGCTTGCCGAAGCTGATGCAAACGCTCGATCCTGATGCGGCGCGCGAGCTACTCCGCGTTGTCGCAGATCGATTCACCGCGGGGGTTCGGACTGTGGATCGGATTGTGCGGCGCGGCGAGGGCGAGGGGGCGCCTGTGTTGGCGCGCCTTGGCGTGTCGGAGTTCGCCGTGTTCGTGCCTGCCGTGTCGCAAGCAGATGCGGCGCGCTTTGCGCAACATTTAAATGTGGCGTTGAACCAGCCGTTCGACTGGCGCGGCCACAAGCTGATGCTCGGCGCCTGCTGCGGCGTAGCGCTTGCACCGCGCGACGGCGGCAATGCTGACGCCGTCATCCGTCACGCCCGTATGGCGCTCGGCGCCGCCCAAAGCGCGCCGTCGAAGGTGAAGGTGTTCACCCAATCGCTCGACCGCGAAGCGGTGGCGCGCCTGACGCTGGAGCGCGAGATGCGGGGCGCCTTGGAGCGCAACGAGTTCCGCGCTTACTTCCAGCCGAAGATCAATCTCGCCACCGGCCGCATCGAAGCCTGCGAAGCGTTGGCGCGCTGGATTCGGCCCGACCGCACCATCATTAGCCCCGGCCGCTTCATTCCCGTGGCCGAGGAGACGGGCCTCATCGGGCCACTCTCTGACGCGATCATGCGCGAAGCCTGCTGGAAAGCCGCCGCGTGGGCGCGCGCCGGCCAGCCTATTAAGGTGGCGGTCAATGTTTCCGCGCTTCAGTTCCGCACTGAACGCTTCGCCGAAAACGTGCTGCGCGTCGTGCAACACGCCGGCCTAGCGCCCAATCTGCTCGAACTTGAGATCACGGAATCGGTAGCGCTCGAAGACCCCGACCGCGCTCTGCGCGTCATCCAGCCGCTGCGCGACGCCGGCGTGCGCCTGGCCATCGACGATTTCGGCTGCGGTCATTCCAGTCTCGGCGCGCTGTCGAAGCTGCCGTTTGACGTCATCAAAATCGACCAGCAATTCGTGCGGGCGCTGGAGCGCGGCGATGCGCAGGCCGGCGCCATTATCGAGATGATCCTGGCGCTGGCCCGCACGCTCGACCTCGAAATCGTCGCCGAGGGCGTCGAGCGGCGCGAGGAGATGGAGTTCATGGCGGCGCGCGGCTGCCACTGGGTGCAGGGCTTCCTGTACGGCGCGGCCGTGTCGGCGCCGGACTTCACCGAGCTGCTCCGTCGCCAGTCCAGTGATGACGTATTGGCCGAAGACGCGGCTTGATCCGCAGGCAGGCGTCCGCCACATCAAGGGCATGAGCGAACAGGAAAGCTGGCACGGGACGACGATCCTGTGTGTGCGCAAGAACGGCAAAGTCGTGATTGCGGGCGATGGTCAAGTCTCGGCCGGAGCGACCATTCTCAAAGGCAACGCGCGCAAGGTGCGCCAGCTCGCAGGCGGGGCCGTGCTTGTCGGCTTCGCCGGCGCTACCGCCGACGCCTTTGCGCTGTTCGAGCGGCTGGAGCAAAAGCTAGAGCGGTTTCCAAGCCAGTTAGGCCGCGCCTGTGTTGAGCTGGCCAAGGATTGGCGTACCGATCGGGCGCTGCGCCGCCTGGATGCGATGCTGATCGTGGCCGATTCGAAGGAGACCTACCTGGTCACCGGCGCCGGCGATGTGCTGGATCCAGAACATAAAGTCGTCGCCGTTGGCTCCGGCGGAAACTTCGCGCTTGCGGCGGCCCGGGCGCTCTACGACCATGTCGACGACGCCGAAGCGATTGCGCGGCAGGCGATGGCGATCGCGGCCGACATTTGCGTCTATACCAACGGCAATCTCACCGTGGAGAAGCTCGATGGCTGACCGCAGCGATTTGGAAGCCGCCGCCAGCGCCGGTGTCATCAACGCCGAGCAAGTCGGCCCGCTGCACGATTTTCTGGCCTCGCGCGGGGCCAGCCTGCGCGCCGCGCCGGGCGGGGAGGAGGATCTCCGCTTCATCCGCAACTTCCACGATGTCTTCCTCGCCATCGGCATCATTCTATTTGCGATCGGTCTCGCGGTTGCGATCGGCACGTACGTCGCTGGCGCTGATACCGCGAATGAAGGGGCCGGCTTGACCGGCCTTCTTGCCGCAGGCTCCGCGGCAATCATGTGGGGCCTCGGCGAAATCTTCGCGCGCCGCCGCCGCCTGTTCTTGCCGGCAATTGCGATTGTCATCGCGCTTACTTTGTTTTCGATCCTCGCAGCCGCCGCGCTCTACATCGGTTTTGTGTTGGGGCAAGGCTTCGACGGCGCCGAAAGGGGGCTTGAGAGCATGCCGCCCGAACTTCGCAATGGCATTTTGATCGCTATGGCGTTCGGGGTGCTGGCGCCGCTAGCGTTCTACGCCCGCTTCCGCCTGCCGTTTTCGATTGGGCTCGCAGGCGGTGGCTTGGCGAGCTTCGTGATCGTCGCCGCGTTGATTTGGAATTTTCAACAGACGGTCGCGCTCTTACCGGCGCTGTACCTAGGGCTCGGCTTGCTTTTGTTCTCTGGCGGCGTTGCCTTCGACGCGCGCGATCCGCAGCGCAACTCGCGCTTCTCTGACAACGGCTTCTGGCTGCACTTCGCCGCCGCGCCGCTGGTGCTGACCGGCGCGTTCGGCCTTATCGGCCAAGCTTTCGGTGATACAACGGCGATGACGCTTTCGCCGACCGCTGGCCTCATGGCGTCAAGCGAGGGTGCGACGGTTCGGGCGGCCGCCACCTTATTGGTGGTGGCGGTGCTGGGCTTCGTCTCGCTGCTGATCAACCGCCGCGTGCTGATCGTCTCGGCGCTGCTGACGACGGGCGTGGCCATTGGCATTCTGTTGAACGCCGTGGGCCTTGGCGCTGGCGCGTTGGCAGCGTCGACGCTGATCGTGCTCGGCGCCTTCGTCCTCATCCTCGGCGCCGGCTGGCACAGTGTACGGCGCGCGCTCTTGGCCTGGGTCCGGCCGGATGGCCCCTGGGCGCGAATCTTCCCACCGGTCGCGCCCGCGCCCTAGGCGTCTGAACTAGCGCACGCGCCGCACTTCACGCGGCGGCTTCGCCCCCCTAGATGATGGGGCCGATGACACACTTTTCCCCCCGCGAAATCGTATCCGAACTCGATCGTTATATTGTCGGCCAGGACGACGCGAAACGCGCCGTCGCCATCGCGCTGCGCAACCGTTGGCGCCGCAAGCAATTGCCAGAGGAGTTGCGTGAGGAAGTCACGCCGAAGAACATCCTGATGATCGGGCCGACCGGCGTCGGCAAAACCGAAATCGCGCGGCGGCTGGCTAAGCTCGCGGGCGCACCGTTTTTGAAAGTCGAGGCGACCAAGTTCACTGAGGTTGGCTATGTCGGCCGCGACGTAGAGCAGATCATCCGCGATTTGGTCGAGGTTGCGCTGGGCATGGCGCGCGAGCGCCGTCGCCGCGAAGTGCGCGCCCGGGCCGAAGCGGCGGCGGCGGAGCGCGTGCTCGACGCGTTGGTGGGGCAGGGCTCGAGCCCTGCAACGCGCGAATCTTTCCGCAAGAAACTGCGCAACGCTGAGCTGGGCGCCTCCGCGGTTGAGATCGATGTCGAGGACAATTCATCGCCGCTTGGCGCCATGGACATACCGGGCCAGTCGAATGTTGGCGTCGTCAATATCGGCGAAATTTTCGGCAAGGCGTTCGGCAAGCGCACCAAGCGCGTGCGCATGACGGTGGACGAAGCCTACGAGCCGCTGGTGCGCGAGGAGAGTGATAAGCTCGTCGATCAGGAAGCGCTGGTGAAGGAAGCGCTCACGCTGACGGCCGAGGACGGCATCGTGTTTTTGGACGAGATCGACAAAATCGCCTCGCGCTCCGAGCGCGCTGGCGGCGGCGATGTCAGCCGCGAAGGCGTGCAGCGGGATCTGTTGCCGTTGATCGAAGGCACGATCGTCAGCACCAAGCACGGCCCGGTGAAGACCGATCACATCTTGTTCGTCGCCTCTGGCGCCTTTCACGTCGCCAAGCCCTCGGACTTATTGCCGGAGCTGCAGGGCCGATTGCCGATCCGCGTCGAACTGAAAGCGCTGACTCGCGAGGACTTCCGCCGTATCCTCACCGAGCCGGAAGCGAGCTTGGTAACGCAGTACAAGGCGCTGATGCTCACCGAAGGCGTAACGCTCGACATCACGGAGGAAGCGGTGGAAGCGATCGCGGCGATTGCCGCTGACGTGAACTCAACCGTTGAGAATATCGGCGCCCGCCGGCTGCAGACGGTGATGGAGCGGATGCTGGATGAAATCAGCTTTTCCGCGCCGGACCGAGGCGGTGAAACGGTGCTGGTGGATGCGGAATACGTGCGCAAGCACGTCGGCGATCTCGCCAAGAACGCCGATCTCTCGCGCTTTATTCTCTAGACGCGGAAGCTGCTTTTCAGCGCCATGGCGCGTAGATTCTGCTCTGGGCGTGGCCCCATGTGCGAGATGACTTCCGCTGCCGCGAGCGAGGCCAGCGCGCCGCACTCCGCCAGCGGCCGCCCGCGTGCGAAGCCGAAGAGGAAGCCGGCCGCGTATTGATCACCGGCGCCGGTCGTGTCGACCACTTTGGCGACAGGGTAGGGCTTAACTTCTACCGTTTCCGTTCTCGTCGCGATCAGTGAGCCGATGTCGGAGCGGGTGACGATGACAGTCGGGCAATCAGCGCGTGCGGCGGCGACTGCGGCGCCTGGGTCTTGCTCCTGATAGAGCGACAGGATTTCGCTCTCGTTCGAGAACAGCACATCGACATGGCCGGCGACCAAGTGGCGGAAGCTGTCGCGATGGCGTTCGACGCAAAATGTATCGGACAACGTCAGCGCCACTTTGCGCCCGGCGCTGCGTGCGATTTCCGATGCGCGCACGAACGCCGCCTTGGCTTCGTCGCGGTCAAACAGATAGCCTTCGAGGAACAGCGTCTCGCCAGCGCGAATGAGGTCGGCATCGAGATCTTCCGGCGCGAGCAGGGTGGAGGCGCCGAGATAGGTGTTCATCGAGCGCTGGCCGTCCGGCGTTACGGCGATGAGGCAGCGCGCTGTGCCGGGCGCGCCAGGGCGCGGCGCGGTATCGTAGGTGACGCCGGCGGCGCGGAACTCTGACGTGAAGCGGGCGCCGAGCGCGTCATCGGCGACCTTGCCGATATAGCCGGCTTTGCCGCCGAAGCTGGCGACGCCAGTCATTGTGTTTGCGGCCGAGCCGCCGGCGGCGACCACTGCGTCCCCCATGCGCGCGGTGAGGTGATCGGCGCGAGCTTCGTCGATCAGCGTCATGGCGCCCTTGACGATGTTCTCTTCGTCCAGGAACGAATCCGGCACGCTCTTCAGCACGTCAATAATCGCGTTGCCGACGGCGACGACGTCGTAGGTCGAGGAGGTCATTGCATTAATCCTGCGGAAGGTGGCCGCTTAAAGCGTGGTCATGCCGGCGTGGCAAGCATTGCTCGGCAAGCATTTGGGCGGCATGTTCGCACACATGCGATTCATCAGCCTATTGGCCGCTTTCACTCTCCTCGCCGCCTGCGCCACCGCGGCGCCGAGCGGGCCTGCATCGACGCCGAGCCAGGCGCCCAGCGCCGGCTCATCGTCGCGGGCGGCGGCATTGTTTGCGTCCGCCGGACGCGCCGACGCGGCGAGCCAGCGCGATGTGGAGCGCGTGTTCGGTGCGCCGGACATTTCGCGCCGAGAAGGGGCCGGCGCGGCTTGGACGTATCGGCTCGAGTCGTGTGCGCTACTGCTGTTGTTCGCCGCTGACGGGCGCAACGAGATGCGTTTGGCGGAAGTGAACGCGAGCGCGCGCCGCGCCGGCGCCGCCACGCCGTCGATCGAGCAGTGCGCGGCGGAGGCTTCGGCCCGTCGCTCGTGATGCGCATCGCTTATCTCACCGGGCGTTCTTATCGAGGCGCGCCATTCGCGCCGGGCGAAGTGCATCCGCTTGAGGAGAAGAGCCGCGATCTGATTACCGCCGCCGGGGCCGCGCGCGGTTTGCAGTTCGAAGTGATGTTCTGGGACAATGATCTCACCGGCTTCGACGCCGCGATCATCCGCAGCTGCTGGGATTACCATGCGCGGCCCGATGAGTTTATCGCCACGCTCGAAGCGCACGAGCGCGCCGGTGTGCGCGTGTTCAATTCGCCATCGGTGGTGCGCTGGAATTTCCGCAAGACGTATCTGCGCGATCTCGGTGCCGCCGCGATCGAAACGGTGTGGGCTGACAAGGTCGACGCCCGCACGGTTGCGCAGGCGTTCGATGCGCTGGACGCGAGTGAGATCGTGGTGAAGCCGCAGATCGGCGCGGGTTCGATCGATACGGTGCGGCTCACGCGTAATGCCTGGAGCGAAGCCGAGTTGATCGCCGGGCCGCGCGGGCCCGCGATGATCCAGCCGTTCTTGCGCGCCATCGAGACGGAAGGGGAGCGCTCGCTGTTCTGGTTCGGCGGCGCATTCTCACACGCGATCCGCAAGGTGCCGTCCCGCGGCGACTGGCGCGCCAACATTCCGGGCACGCATTTTGTAGCCGAGGCCGCGCCGCCTGAAGCGATGGAAGCGGCGGAATCGGCGCGGGCGCGGGCGCCGGCGGATTTGCTGTATGTCCGCATCGATTTGGTGCTGGGCGACGACGGCCGCTGGCGGGTGATCGAGATCGAGGCCATCGAGCCTTATCTCTTTCTCGACTTTGCGCCCGAGGGCGCTGACGTGTTCGCCGGCGCGATCGCGCGCGTTTTGGGCGTATAGAGACAGATATCGGCGATTACACAGCGCGGGCATTCGGGCTTGCGCGCGATGCACGTGTAGCGGCCGTGCAGGATCAGCCAGTGATGGGCGCCATGCAGATACTTCGCTGGCGTGATCCGCATCAGCTGCGTTTCCACCTCTGCCGGCGTCTTGGCATCGGCCAAGCCAGTGCGGTTGGCGACGCGGAAGACGTGCGTATCGACCGCGATCGTGCCTTCGCCGAAAATCTCCATCAGCACCACGTTCGCGGTTTTGCGTCCGACGCCAGGGAGCGCCTCCAGCGCCTCGCGATCGTGCGGGACTTCGCCGCCGTGCTGATCGATCAAGGCTTGCGACAGTGCGATGACGTTCTTGGCCTTGTTGCGCCAGAGGCCGATCGTTTTGATGTGATCAGCGACGCCCTCTTCGCCGAGCCTCAGCATTTTCGCTGGCGTGTCGGCGATTTGAAACATCGGGCCGGTGGCGCGGTTGACGCCTTTGTCGGTGGCTTGCGCTGAAAGCACGACGGCGACGAGCAGGGTGTAGGGGTTGGTGTATTCCAGCTCCGTGCGCGGATCGGGGCGCACTTCGGCCAAGCGCGAATATAGCTCTTCGGCCTTGGCTTTGGTCAGACGCTTCGGCACGTGCTGGAAATCCTTGGCGAATAGAATGGCGGCGTTAGTTTAGGGGGATGACGCCGCGCTGGGAACGCGCGCCGGAGCCGCCCATGCTGGCGGGGGAGGCGCTTTATTTCGACGCCGTGCTGCGTCCGCATCGCAGCCTCAGCGCGCGCGCATTTAAGTGGATGCTGTCGGCGGTGATTGTCGTCAACGTTGTGGTGTCGGCGGTGTTCGTGGCGCAGGGCGCGTATCCGGTGGCGGGGTTTCTGGGGCTCGACGTGCTGGCGATTTGGCTGGCGTTTCGGTGGAATTATCGCGCTGGGCAGGCGGTTGAGTATGTGCGCGTCGCGCCGGGGATGGTGCATGTGGCGGCGGTTGATAAGGACGGCGGCGCTGCGCATTGGGTGCTCAATCCGATCTGGGCCCGAGTTGGGCGCGATGGCCGCGGCGTCTTGATCCGCGCCGGCGGCGGGCAGATGCGGCTCGGCGCGTTTCTGTCGCCGAAGGAGTGCGACAGCTTCGCGGCGGCGCTCGATACGGCATTGCACCGGGCCAAACGCGGCGCCTAGAGCCCGAGCACGTCGCGCATCGAATAGAGCCCCGGCGGCTTATCGGCGACCCATACCGCAGCCGCGAGCGCGCCATCGGCGAAGACGGCGCGGTCGAGCGCCTGGTGCGAGAGCGTGACGATTTCGCGTTCGGCGGCGAAGCGCACATCGTGCTCGCCGACAATGCCGCCGCCGCGGATGACGGAAAATCCAATCGCGCCTTCGTGGCGTTCGCCGGTGACGCCGTCGTGCGGGGGCGCGCGCAATTTATCGAGCGTGGCGCCGCGGCCGTGGGCGGCGGCTTCGCCGAGGAGGAGGGCGGTGCCGGAGGGGGCGTCGATCTTGCGGCGATGATGCGCCTCGGTGATTTCGATGTCCCAGCTGGGCCCAAGCTTTTGCGCCGCTTGCTCCACCAACGCCGCGAGCAGATTGACGCCCAAACTGAAATTGCCGGAGCGAACGATGGCGATGCGCTTGGCGTGCGCGGCGAGGCGCGCTTCTTGTTCGGCGCTGAAGCCGGTGGTGCCGACGATGGCGGCGCGGGTGGTGGTGGCGGCGAGCGCATCGAGCGCGGTGATGGTGGCGTCCGGGGTGGTGAAATCGATCCAGATCTCGGCTTTGTCGGCGGCGTGATCGGCGGCGTCGGACGTGGTCATGAACAAAGGCGCGATGCCGGCGAGGGCGCCGAGATCGGCGCCGAGGAATTGGCCGTCGCCGCGCTCGGTGCCGCCGGCGATGGCGAAGCGCGGATCGTCGCTGGCGGCGCGGATCAGCGCCCGGCCCATGCGGCCGGCGGCGCCGGCAATGGCGATCGAAAGCGTCATACGAGTCTCCATGGACTGTGGCGCGGTTGGCGGCAAGGGCGGGTCTGGAGTCGCGGATCGGTTATCGGGGATCGGGACGTGCGGACGTGCACGCATGCGCGTGTGTTTGAATTTCTGCCCGATAACCGAACCCCGATAACCGATCCCCGAAGAAGGGAGACGGGGCGCGTGGGAAGCGCCGAGGTCGTCTCTATTGTAGGCGCCGATCATCGCTGACCCGCGCCGCGCGTCGCACGCGCCCCGTTGCGATCGTTTTCGATCGGGCCGTCACGGGGAGGTCTTTCACTCTCCTGGATCGGTCCCCGACCGCGTGCGGGCTTGCCAAAGCCCGGTGTCCTCCCGCGGTTCGCGCCTTACGCTGCTATCCCGCGGGCTTAGTGCAGGCACGCCCGCACTTCACGCTCGATCACATCCCTCGCTCCTGAATTGCTCGGCTAGCAACGAGAACTCCCTGCGAGGGATGGCGCAGTATCGCTCAGGTTTGGAGGTGTAGGATAGATTTTGTGACGTTCGTTGATATTGCTGCGGAAAAGGGGCGAATGGTGGGGGATAGAGCTGCACCCTCTCCCTCCTTTGGGAGGGAGAGGGCAGGGTGAGGGTGGAGCGCAACCGGCAGGATCGCTCGCTCCAACACACATTCAGTGCGCAAACTTCAAACGCCTGCGCCGCCCCCTCACCCTGCCCTCTCCCCCAATTGGGGGAGAGGGTGCGCGACAGCATCTGTCTGCTTCTTGGCCCAAAACAGACACGCCAGACGGCCGTCGATCCGAGGCAGAATGTGACGTGTGGCCTCGTGGTTGCCTATTCGTCACCAGCTCGCTCCGTCGCACTTCTTAACCGGTGTCTCGGCCCACGCGCCCAACGGAAGCATGCGGGCGTTCACGCCCATACGGTCGTAGTTTTTGTCCACGGGCAGCCACCACATCAGGCAGCGGCAGGTTTTGCAGTGGTGCATTTCCAACATCCGATCGCCGCGCATATAAATATCCGTTGGGCCGGTCATCGTCACTTTCGCAGGCGAGTAGTAGGCCCACAGTCCCCCGGAGCGACGGCAGATGCCGCAGTTGCACTCTGTCACTTCGTCGAGCGCGCCAGCCACCGTGTAGCGTACCGCGCCGCAATCGCACGAGCCCTCGAGCATTAGATTGACCCTTCACCGAACAACATCAGTTGCTATAGCGAATTCATTGCTGAGCCCTAGGGGTTTGTCATGCGTGCCGCCAGTGGCCGAGTTCGGCGAACAGCGGTCGCCTGCATTCTCAGCCGCTCGGCCGCATGACGGTACTCTGCGCTTCATGCTCGCGCGCGCCGCGATGTGCGCTGTCGTACAGACTCGCTGCGACTGGCGTTTCTAGTTGCGTCGTCGTCGGCGCTCCGTCACTGCGGGCCGTGAACGTCGTGATGGCGGCTGGGGGCGCCGAATGTTGGCAAGCACGCACCAAGGCTGGAAGTCGGCAAAGTTGCGCCGCGCTCTCGACGCGGCTGGCGTGGCGCTATGGTCGTGGAATGTCGACACCGACCGTTTCGAGATGGACGAGCGCGCTTTCGAGCTGTGGGAATTGCCGCCGAAGCCGTTCGTCGTGTTTGAGGATTTGTCGGCCAAGATCCATCCCGCCGACAGGGACCGCGTGCGGGCGGCTTTCGTGGCGACGCGCGGCATTGTTGGCGCTTACGAGACCGACTTTCGCATCATGATCGGCCCAACGGTGCGATGGATTTCCGCGCGCGGGAAGGGCGACGACGCCGACATCGAAGCCCGCACCATGTACGGCGTGTTTTTGGACGTGACCGAGCGCAAGCAGGCGGAAGAGGGCAATGAGCTGCTGGCGGGGGAGATGAGCCACCGCGTCAAGAATCTGCTCAGCATCGCGACCGCGCTAACAAACATCACCTCGCGCTCGGCCCAGTCCGCCGCCGACATGGCGAAGGAATTGACGATGCGGCTGGGCGCCTTGGGCCGCGCGCATGATCTGGTGCGCCCGGTGCCGGGGCGGAAGGAGAACGACGCGCTTCTGGGCGATCTGATCGCGGTGTTGCTCGCGCCTTATGACGATGCGCCAACGCCGTTTAGCGGACGCATTCGCGTATCCGTGCCGCGCATGTCGGTGGGCGAAACCGGCGCGACGGCGCTGGCCATGGCGCTGCACGAATTGGCGACGAACGCCATGAAGTACGGCGCGCTCTCGGCCATTGAGGGCACGCTCGATGTGTCCGCGGTGGCGAACGCGGATGACGTCGTTCTGGTGTGGACGGAGCGCGGCGGACCGCCGGTTGAGGCGCCGGCGGCAAAGGCGGAGGGCTTTGGCAGCAAGCTGCTGGCGCTCAGCATCAAAACCCAGCTCGGCGGCGCCATCGAGCACGAATGGTGCGAAGAGGGCGCGATCATCACGCTGCGTTTGTCGAAGGAACGCCTAGAGCGCTAGCGTGTGGGGCCTTCGCTCGACGCGTCGAAGAATTTTTTCATGCTGGCGAAGAAGCCTTGCGTCTGCGGGTGGGCTTCGTCGCAGCAATCCTTGGAAAATTCTTCCAGCAGCTTTTTCTGCTTGGCCGTGAGGTTGACCGGCGTTTCCACCAAGAGCTCGACATGCAGATCGCCGCGGTCCTTGCCGCGCAGATGCGTCATGCCTTTGCCTTTGATGCGGAAGCGGCGGCCGGTTTGGGCGCCGGCCGGGATCGTCACCTTGGCGCGGTCGCCGTCGATGGTGGGGATTTCCATCTCGCCGCCGAGGGCGGCTTTGCACATCGGCGCCGGCGCGCGGCAGTAGAGATCGGGGCCGTCGCGTTCGAACAAAGCGTGCGGTTTCACCGAGAGGAAGAGATAAAGATCGCCAGGCGGGCCGCCGCGGGCGCCGTTGTCGCCTTCGCCGGCGAGGCGGATGCGAGTGCCGTCCTCAACGCCGGCCGGAATCTTGACCGAGAGCGTGCGCTCTTTTTGCGTGAGACCGCGGCCGCCGCAGGATTTGCACGGTGTCTTGATCGATTGGCCGCGCCCGTGACAGGTTGGGCAGGTGCGCACCATGCGGAACATGCCTTGCTGCGCGCGCACTTGGCCTTGGCCATTGCAGGTGCGGCAGGTTTCCAGCGGCGCGTTGCTTTCCGAGCCTGAGCCGCTGCACGGCTCGCATGTTTGTGCGCGCGGCACGACGATCTCGCGCTCATTGCCCTTGAAGGCTTGCTCGAGCGTGATCTCGACGTCGTAGCGCAGATCGGCGCCGCGTTCGGGGCCGCCGCGTGGGCCACGCCCGCCGCGCGCGAACATATCCTCGAAGCCGCCGCCGAAAATTTCGTTGAACAGGTCTGAGAAGTCGGCCGCGCCGCCGGCGCCGAAGCCGGGGCCGCCGCCGGGACCGCCGCCCTGGAAAGCGGCTTTGCCGAAGCGGTCGTAAGCGGCGCGCTTCTGCGGATCGGAGAGAACGGAATAGGCTTCGCCGATTTCCTTGAACTTCTCTTCGGAGACCTTGCAGCCCGGGTTCTGATCCGGGTGCAGCTTCATCGCCAGCTTGCGGAACGCCGCTTTGATGGCGGGGCCGTCAGCGTCGCGGGCGACGCCAAGGATCTCATAATAATCGCGGCCAGCACTCATGACTGCACCGAGATGAGAAAGGGGCGGCCTTCCCGCAAGGAGGAAGTCCGCCCCGTATCAGTATGCATGCAGCGTTGCGTCATCGCCCGACCCTGGCTGATCGCTTACGCGCTTCTCTTATTGTCGCCGTCGACTTCTTCGAAGTCGGCGTCGACGACACCTTCTTGGTCTGGGCCGCCGCCGCCAGCGTCACCGCCAGGGCCGCCTTGGCCGCCATAGAGGGCTTCACCGATCTTCATCGACGCCTGCACCAGAGCTTGCGTCTTGGCGGCGATGTCGGACGCGTTTTCGCTTTCGAGCGAGGTTCTGAGCGCGGCGATCGCGCCTTCGATCGCGGTTTTGTCAGCGGCCGGGACTTTGTCGCCGTTTTCTTGCAGCGACTTCTCGGTGGCGTTCACCAAAGCTTCGCCTTGGTTCTTGGCTTCGGCCAGCTCGCGGCGAGACTTGTCCTCGCCGGCGTGCTCTTCGGCTTCCTTGACCATGCGCTTGATGTCGTCGTCGGTGAGACCGCCGGACGCCTGAATGCGCATGCTCTGTTCTTTGTTGGTGCCCTTGTCCTTGGCCGAAACGGAAATGATGCCGTTGGCGTCGATGTCGAAGGTCACTTCAATTTGCGGCATGCCGCGCGGGGAGGGCGGGATGCCGACAAGATCGAACTGACCTTGCAGCTTGTTGTCCGCCGCCATTTCGCGCTCGCCTTGGAAGACGCGGATGGTGACGGCGTTCTGGTTGTCCTCGGCGGTCGAGAAGATTTGGCTCTTCTTGGTCGGGATGGTGGTGTTGCGTTCGATCAGGCGCGTGAACACGCCGCCGAGGGTTTCGATGCCGAGCGAGAGCGGGGTGACGTCGAGCAGCACGACGTTCTTCACGTCGCCTTGCAGCACGCCGGCTTGGATCGCGGCGCCGACGGCGACGACTTCATCCGGGTTGACGCCCTTATGCGGCTCGCGGCCGAAGAATTCTTTCACCACTTGCTGGATTTTCGGCATGCGGGTCATGCCGCCGACGAGCACCACTTCCTTGATGTCGGAGGCCGAGAGACCGGCATCCTTCAGCGCGGCCTTACACGGCGCGATGGTGCGCTGGACGAGGTCCTCGACCAGAGCTTCGTATTTGGCGCGCGTCAGCTTCATCACGAGGTGAAGCGGGTTCTTGGTGGCGGGATCTTGCGTGATGAAGGGGATGTTCACCTCGTAATCGCTGCGCGAGGAGAGCTCCTTCTTGGCCTGTTCGGCGGTTTCCTTCAGACGCTGCAGCGCGTCCTTCTGCTGACGCAGGTCAACGCCGGTCTGCTTTTTAAATTCGTCGGCGAGGTAGTTGACGATGCGAATGTCGAAGTCTTCGCCGCCGAGGAAGGTGTCGCCATTGGTGGAGCGCACTTCAAAGACGCCGTCGCCGATTTCGAGGATCGAGACGTCGAAGGTGCCGCCGCCGAGGTCATAGACCGCGATGGTTTTGTTTTGGCCGGTCTTGTCGAGGCCATAGGCGAGGGCGGCCGCGGTCGGCTCGTTGATGATGCGCAGCACTTCCAGGCCGGCGATCTTACCCGCGTCCTTGGTGGCTTGGCGTTGTGCGTCGTTGAAATAAGCGGGCACCGTGATGACGGCCTGCGTCACCGTCTCGCCGAGATAATCTTCGGCCGTCTGCTTCATCTTCTGCAGCACGAAGGCGGAGATTTCCGATGGCGCGTACGGCTTGTCGCGGCCCTGAATCCAGGCGTCGCCATTCGGACCCTTGACGATCTTGTACGGAACGAGGCCGGCGTCCTTCTTGGTGACCGGATCGTCGAAAGATCGGCCGATGAGGCGCTTCACGGCGTAATAGGTTTGCTCTGAATTCATCACAGCTTGGCGCTGCGCGGTCAGACCGATCAGGCGTTCGCCGTCTTCGCGGAACGCGACAACCGACGGCGTGGTGTTGGAGCCTTCGGAATTGGCGATGACCTTGGGTTGGCCGCCTTCCATGACGGCGACGCAGGAATTGGTCGTGCCCAGATCGATGCCGATTACTTTGCCCATCTTTTCGTCCTCATTCCTTTTTCAGCGGCGCGGTTCCGTCTCGGGACCCATCCTCTGGCGTCCGCGGCGACCGCGTCCTGTGTTCTGTTCAAGCGTTGTAGCGACCTAGCGCCCCGTCCCAAGCTCTATGCCGCATTCGTTCCGGTTCATGTGGTGTATCGCCTACCTGGTGCAAGGCTTTCTGGCTCTGGTATCCGCATTCGGAGCAAGGAAATAGCGCTGCTCAGAGGCGGTCTCAGTCCTGGCCAGAACAAAAAAGAAACCGAACACCTACATAGGCGCTTGAGGATGACCCGCCCCGCCTCCGATCTCGACGGCTTCCGGCTCTGGCCGGGCCTGCTCGACCGCGCCGCGCAGGAAGCTCTGCGCGATGAGGTGTTCGCGCGCATGCGGGCAGGGCCGCTCTACATTCCGCGCATGCCGAAGTCCGGCCAGCCGATGCGGGTGCGGATGACAAACTTTGGTGCGCTCGGATGGGTGACGGATAAGGAGCGCGGCTACCGCTATCAGGACACCCACCCCGAAACCGAGATGCCCTGGCCGGACATGCCGCCGCAAGTGCTGACGCTGTGGCGCGAGCTTTCAGGCTACGCCGCCGATCCGGAAGCATGCCTCGTTAATCTCTACGAAGGCGACGCGCGCATGGGCCTGCATGTCGATAGTGACGAGGCGGCATGGGACGCGCCTGTGCTCTCGATCTCGCTCGGCGATACGGCCGTGTTTCGCATTGGCGGCAGCTTGCGCTCCGATCCGACGCGCAGCGTGCGCTTGGCGTCGGGCGATGTGTGCATGCTCGGCGGCGCGGCGCGGCGCGCCTATCACGGCGTCGACCGCATCATGCCCGGCACGTCGCGGCTGCTGCCGAAGGGCGGGCGGCTTAATCTGACGTTGCGGCGGGTGACGGTGCCGGGCGCCTAATTTCGTCACCCAGAGGCGATGCGCAGCATTGAACCCGGGACCCAAGGGCCATGGCTTGAGTTGGCCCCTGGATTCCGGATCACGCTCCGCGTGTCCGGAATGACGGAGCTATTGTTGCGGCGGTGCTTCGGTAGGAGGCGGCGCCGGCGCTTCTTCCGGCGCGGCCGCTGCTTGGCGATCGCGGACGAAGTCGGGGATCCAGCCGGGCGGCGGGCCGCCGGGGGAGGGCGGTAGGCGACCGGCGGCGATTTCATTCGCTTTCCAAACCATGGCGCTGTGGACGCGGGTCCAGCCGGAGGGGTGCGTGTAGAATAGCGCTTCCTCAAGCAGTGACGGCTCCATCTTGCGATATTCGGAGAGCAGGATGGCCGCTTCCGCGAAACCGTCCGGTTCGCGGGCGGCGTTGAGGCCGAACATGTCGGCTTGCACTTCGTTGAAGCGCGTCAGGTAGCGATCCATTGGTCCGGTGAGAATGCCGATGAGCGCGAGGATGGCGACGATAAGCGGCAAGCCGGCGGGATCGGCGATGTCGCGGATGCCCCAGCGCTCGTTCTTGGCCAGCGCGCGAAACAGGAAGTGCACCGCGGCGAAGCTGAACAGGATCACGATTGAGGAAAGCAACAAGCCGGAGATGTTGTGGCGCAGCACATAGTGCCCGATCTCGTGCGCCATGACGGCGCGCACAGCTTCTGGGCTGCCGCGCTCCAGCAACGTGTCGGCGAGCGAGATACGCGTGGTTGGCCCAAAGCCGGAGACGTTGGCGCTGATGGAATTGGTCTGCCGCGAGCGGTCATAGACCATGACGTCTGTCGCCGGCACGCCGTTGGCTTGCGCCATCGCGATGATGTCGTCGCGCAGTTCGCTCTGCGCCATTGGCGTGTAGGTGTTGAACATCGGCGCGATGAATACCGGAAACAGCATGCTCATCACGGCCGCGAAGGCGATGGTGACGACGGAGCCCCAGATCCACCACGTGTTCCGCGCAGCACGGACAATCAGATAGAGCACGGTGAGGAAAATCGAGCCGATGATAAGGCCGACGCCCATGCCCTGGCCTTGCTCAATCAGCCATTGCGGCAGCGTCTGCGTCGACAGATCGTAGCGGTGCTCGCGCACGAAGCCGACATAATAGGTGAACGGGAAAGTCAGCAGCGACGAGACGAGGATGTAGAAGAACGACGTCCCGAAGGCGACGAGCGGAAACCATTTGACTGTCCGCTCCAGCCACCCGCGCACGCCGCGGGCCCAGCCCAGCACTAGAAACAAGCCGGCGACGATCACCGTGAGCGCGATGCTGGCGTACTCGATGATGTAGCCGCCCTCGAAATAGGCGTTGGAGCGCGCGGTGGCTTCGGCGCCCATGGTGGCGAGCCAGGCTTGCGTCGCTTGTTCTGGATCGAAGGGCAGGGCGGCGGCCGTGGCCGATCCCGCACATGCGAACACTGCCGTGAAGACGGCCAGGCCAGTTAGGCGCATCGAAACTTCCCCCGAAGATTTGACTGGCCCCGAGCCTGCTCCGGCCCCAGATCACGCGCAAGGGGACGCGCGCCGGGCGCGATCCAGGAGGAGACGAACGGATGCGCTTGGATACTCCGGAAGGCAATTTTCCGCCCACCCGCCGCAACGTCGCGGCATCATTGTTCTTTGCCGGTTACGCGACGGCGGCGGTCTCCTCGTGCGCAAGCCCTGTGACCACACCAAGTGATGAACTGATCACCGAAGATGTGCACATCGACGGCTTCAATGGCTATCGGCTGCCGGCGTATGTCGCCCGTCCCGCCGCGCGGGGACGCAAGGGCGCAGTGATCGTCGTGAACGAGATTTTCGGCATCCACGATTACATCAAGGATGTCTGCCGCCGCTTTGCGCGGGAAGGCTACGTTGCCATCGCGCCGGACTATTTTGATCGCGCCGGCGATCCGGCGCCGCTGACGGATTTCGGGCAGATCCGCACAATCGTCGCCACGGCAAACCACCAACAAGTCATGGGCGACACCAGCGGCGCTATCGATTGGCTGCGGGCGCAGACGTTCACCAACGGCGATATCGGGATCACCGGCTTCTGCTGGGGCGGCACGGTCGTGTGGATGGCGGCGCAGCTTCCGCACATCAAGGCTGGCGTTGCTTGGTATGGGCGTGTCGTGCGGCCGGCGGCGGGAAGCTGGGGTTCGGAGGAGGAGCGGCCGTGGCCGTATGACGTCGCGGCGCTCATTCGCGCGCCAGTGCTGGGGCTTTACGCGGAGAACGATAGCGGCATTCCGCTCGCTGGCGTTGAGAACATGCGCGCGGCGCTGTCCGCGGCTGACAATCCGACGGGCTCGGAGATCATCGTCTATCCGGGCGTGCAGCACGGATTTCATGCAGATTATCGCGAGAGCTACAACGCCGAAGCGGCGGCGGATGGCTGGGCGCGGGCGCTGGCGTGGTTCCGGCGGCACGGCGTCAGTTGAGACCGGCGGCGAAAAATACTTGGGCGCTGCTCCTCAAGCGGCGCCCGCGTTCCTATGTTGCGCGCTTCTCCAAAGGATCTCCCCCATGCGCTATCGCAAACTCGGCCGCACCGGCCTTGCCGTTTCTGAAATCTGCCTCGGCACCATGACGTTTGGCGGCGATGGCATTTGGAAAGCCATCGGCGCGCTCGAGCAGGACACGGCGAGCAAGCTGGTGAAAGGCGCCTTCGATAACGGCGTCACCTTCATCGACACGGCGAATGTCTATTCGAATGGCTTGTCCGAGCAGGTGACGGGGGAGGCGATAAAGGGCCTGCCGCGCGACGAGCTTGTGATCGCCACCAAAGTGTTCGGCCGCATGGGCGGTTACAACTCTCAGCAAACGCCGGAAGAGCAGCGCCGTTACGCCAACACCAATCTCTGGGGGCTGTCGCGCAAGCACGTCATGGAGTCGATCGATGCGAGTCTGAAGCGCCTGCAGATTGATTATGTCGACCTCTATCAGGTGCATGCGTTCGACAACGTGACGCCGCTGGAAGAAACGCTGGGCGCGCTCGATGAATTGGTGAAATCCGGCAAGGTTCGTTATTTGGGGCTGTGCAATTTCGCCGCCTGGCAGATCGCGAAATCGCTCGGCGTCTCGGACAAGAATGCGTTGGCGCGGTTTGAGTCTTTGCAGATGTACTACACGATCGCCGGCCGGGACCTTGAGCGCGAAGTCGTGCCGTTGGCGAAGGATCAGCAACTCGCAATTTTGCCGTGGAGCCCACTCGCCGGTGGTTTTCTTTCAGGCAAATATACGCGCGCGACCGCGCCGACGGACGGCTCACGCCGCATCGCCTTCGACTTCCCGCCCATCGATAAAGAGAAGGCGTACGACATCATCGATGTGATGAAAGAGATCGGCGATGCGCGCGGCGTGTCGGTCGCGCAGATCGCGCTCGCGTGGCTCTTGCACCAAAAGCACGTCACCAGCGTCATCATCGGCGCGAAGACAGAGGCGCAGCTCAACGACAATCTCGCCGCCACCAGCGTTGAATTGTCGAGCGACGACCTGAAGCGGCTGGATGACGTGTCAAAGCTGAAGCCGGAATATCCGGGCTGGATGCTTGATCGCCAGGGCGGCGAGCGCACGTCCAACATTAGCTAGGCAACATCAGCTCGCGCAAAGAAAAGCGGCGGCGCCCTTGTCCGGCGCCGCCGCTCAGCGTGCGTCCCCCAGTGTTAGCCTACTGGCGCACGATCTGAACTTGATAGGTTCCAGTCGAGCCGCCAAGGCCGCTCGCCTGGATGAAGTACTCGCCGGCCGTTTGCGGCGTGAACCGCAAGCGCGCATCGAGGCCGCCGCCTGAGTCATCGTCAGTGATGACGCTTGTACCTTCAGCACTGAGGATGGTCAGGAACGCATCGGCTAAGGCGTTGTCACCTTCGCCGCGCACGTCGATGACGTAGCGCACGCCAGCTTCGAGCGTGACGCGGTAAGTGTCGAGATCGCCCGGCATTTCGATGCGGCTGAGGCGGCTGTCGTCGGCCGGGTCCAAAGTTTCATCGGTGTAGATGTTGCCCGGGACGTCGGTGTCGGTGATGCGAAGGGCGTACGCGCCCGTGCCGGCGGACCCGAACGACGAAACAGCTGCGAAATAGGAGCCGCCCGTTGGTGATGCGTAGCTCAAGTACGAGTTGAGGCCAGTGCCGCCGTCGTCATCGGCGGTGAGTTCAACGCCCTGGCTGTCGTAGAGGCGCAGATAAGGATCGACGAGGCCGTTCTCCGGCGCGCTGTCGACATAGATCCGATAGGGCCGGCCTTCGACCATCTCGATCATGAACCAGTCAACATCTTCCGGCGTGCCGATGAGGCTGTTGCGGCCTTCGCCGTTGGCCATGACGTAGTCGAAATTGTCGACGCTCTGGCCGATTTCGCCGGGTGTGATCGAGAGGGCGTAGCGGCCCTCGGCGTCCTCGGTGAAGCCGCGCGCTTCGATGAAGTGCGTGCCGGCGACAGTGGCTTGGTATTCGAGCCAGGCATTGACGCCTTCGCCGCTATCGTCGTCGCGTCCGACTTCGGCGCCGTCCGGCCCGTACATGATCAGGTAGGGGTCGCCAAGCGCGTCCGGCGTGCCGCTTCCGTCAGCGGCGATGCGCAACGCTTGGCCCTCCGTCAGTTCGATCCGGTACCAGTCGCGATCGCCTACAGGAGACAGCATGCCTTCGCGATAATCGCCGTCGGCGCTGAGGCCGATATCGGTCGATGCATCGGCAGGGATGTCGCCGCTATTGGCGGTGAGGGTGTAGCTGCCGATGGCTTCTTCGCTGAAGCCGCGGGCTTCTATGAAGTAATTACCGGTGGCTGCGGCGGTGAACTCCAAATAGGAGTTCAAACCTTCGCCGCCGTCGTCATCGAACACCAGCTCGGTCCCGGCCGCATCATAGACGCGAATGAATGGATCGAAGCCGGTGTCGACGGAGCTGGTCATCCCAAAGCGGTAGGATTCGCCCTCGGTGAGGCGAACGCGATACCAATCGGAATCGGTTGGGAAATCGAGATTGCCGTCGACACTTTGGCCGAGATTGATGCGGCCCCGGGTCGAGCGGTTGGCTGAGATCGAATCTGTCGGCATGCGCTCCGCGACGACGTTCAGCGCATACGTGCCGGTGAAGGCGTCGGCGTAGCCGCGCGCTTCGATGAAGATGTCGCCATTGGCGCGCGGGATGAAGTCGACGGCCGAATTCAAGCTCTCGCCGTCATCGTCGTTCGAGGTCAGTTCGTTGCCTTCAGCGTCGAGGACGCGGAGCATCGGATCGCCCAGCGGCGTTTCGGCGCCTTCAGCGCCAGTGAGCGCGATGCGGTAGCGTTGGCCGGTGCGGGTGCTGAGGCGATACCAATCGGCGTCGCCTTCGTACTCGATGTTGCCGGTGACCGTGCGGCCGGCGCTAATGCGCGACCGCGTGCCGACATCGCCGCCAGCGTCATCGGCTGGCAGGGGCGCCGCGCTGACATTGAGGCGATAGGCGCCGGTGGCCTCGTCGCTGTAGCCGCGCGCTTCGACAAACACTTCGCCGCTCGCGGTCGGCGTATAGAAGAGGGCGGAGTTCAGGCCCTGGCCGTCGTCGTCATTGAACAGCAGCTGATTGCCTTCGCCGTCATAGACCGCGAGCATCGGATCGAGTGCGCCACCCTCCGCATTCGGCACGCCGACAAGTGTGAAGCTGTAGCGTTGGCCTTGCTCGACTTGCAGCCGATACCAATCAACGTCGCCGGCTTGATCGACGGCGCCGTCAACGCCGCCGCCAGCGAGCGTCGCCGTTGTGGTTGCGTCGCCCGGTTGGTCCTGCGCCGAAGCGACGGGTGCAAAGCCCATCAGCAACGCAGCCGTCGCCGCGCCAAAAAGTAATTTTCCCCGCATGTATGTTCCCCTCCGAGTTTCACAGAAATTCGCAGGGGTCTTTGACCACGACGAAAACCGCTCGTCGCTATGGTTAACGATCATTCATGTTCGAGGTAAAGCCGGATTCAGGCGGAAAACGGTAATCGGAGCCCAACGCCGCAGGGCGCTGGGTGCGAACCGCATAGCTCGGTTGGCTTTCGCTCAGATTTTGATGTCGACCTTGGGGCTAGGCGCTTGCGCGCCGCCGCCGGCGGAAACGAGCACCATTGCCGCGCGCAAAGTGCGATCGCCGAGGACGTAGCCCGGCTGCATAACTTCGAGGACGGTCCCTTGCGGCTGATCCGACGGCGCTTGCGCGACGGCCTGGTGCAAGTTGGGATTGAAGACTTCGCCTTTGACGCCAACACGGCGCAAGCCGTGCCGCGAGAAGGTTTCCAGCATTGTCCTCTCAGTCAGCTCGATGCCGGTGATCAGATTGCGTGTCGCATCGTCAATAGCGTCGCGCGGCGCGTGTTCGAGGGCGCGGGAGAGGGTGTCGGCAATGGGGAGCAAATCGCCGGCGAAGCGGTCGATCGCATAGGCGCGGGCTTCCGTGACCTGGCGCTCGGCCCGGCGACGGGTGTTTTCGGCTTCCGCCAGCGCGCGGAGCATGTCGTCACGCGCCTTGGCCAAATCCGCTTCGAGCGCCGCGACGTCCGGCGCGGCGGCTTCGTTGGCTTCGACTTCGGACAGGTTTGCTTCAGCGTTCGACTCGTTCGTCATTCCATCCTCATTCAACGTTCTCCGCCACGGCCGTCGAGCACTCGGCCGACAACCCGCGCCGTGTAGTCCACCACAGGGATCACCCGGGCATAATTCAACCGCGTCGGGCCGATCACCCCAAGTGCGCCGACCACCCGCCGTTCCCCGTTCATATAGGGCGCGACGATCAAACTCGACCCCGACAGTGAAAAGAGCGGGTTTTCCGACCCAATAAAGACCCGGACGGTGTCGGCGACCGTGGCTAGGTCAAGCACCTGGATGAGTTCGCGGGTCTTTTCCAGGTCGTCGAACAGGCGGCGGGCGCGCTCCAGGTCGGCAACCGCCTGTTGGTCGCGCAAGAGGTTTCCGCGGCCGCTGACGATCAGCGCCCGCCCAAGCGTCGGATCTTCGCCGGACCATTCGACCAGCCCGCTTTCGACCAGCTTGGCGGCGGCTTGATCGAGGGCGGCGCGGTCGTGGTGCAGCGCGTCGGCGGCGGCGGCGCGCGCTTCGGTCAGAGTTTTGCCCTTGAAGCGCGCGTTCAAATAATTTGCGGCTTCGGTCAGTGCGCCCGGCGGCATGTCCGCCGGCGTTGAGATGATCCGGTTCTCGACTTGGTTGTCCTCGAACACGAGCACCAGCAGCGCTTGTCCGGGCCCGATGCCGACGATCTCGGCGTGGCGCACCGGCGCGTCGCGCTCTGGCGTCACCACAAGGCCGGCGCCGCCGGCTAGCCCCGAAAGCAGATCGGAGGCCGCGCCCATCACATCTTGCGGATTGGAGCCGGCCTGCGCGATGCGCGCATCGATTTCGCGCTTCTCCTCGGGCGGCAGGTCGCCCAGTTGCAACAGGCTATCGACAAAGAAGCGCAAGCCGGTTTGCGTCGGCAATCGGCCGGCCATGGCGTGCGGCGCTTCGAGCAAGCCCATGCTGGCGAGATCGGCCATGGTGTTGCGGATCGAGGCCGCCGAAAGCCCCATGCCGCCGAGCTTCGACAGCGTGCGCGAGCCGACCGGCTCGCCGGTTGTGAGGTACGCTTCGACGATCTCGCGGAAGATTTCCCGCGCGCGGGCGTCGAGCGTCGATAGGTCGGAGGAGGGAGGCTGCGCCATCGCGCCTCTAGGTAGCGAACGGCGGCGGCGGCGCAAGCGCAGCGCTCCGCGACTTGATTTCGCCGTGTTCCCTTTGGAGGACGGGCCATGCGCTGGGGATTCATAGCTTTTATCGCCGCTCTGCTGCTGGCCGCGCCAGCGGCGGCGCAAACCTCCATCACTTTGCCCGCCGATCCCGCGCCGATCGTCAGCGGCGAGATCAATGGCCGGCCGGTGCGGCTTGAGGTCGATCTGCGCTTTCCGCGCGCGCTGGCGCTGAGCGCCGCTGCGGCGCAGCGGCTGAGGGTGCGGCAAGTGCCGTTCGCACAGGCCGGCATCGGCATTGAAGGCAGCGATTCCACCTTGCGGGGCCGCATCGCCCGACCGCGCCTTGAGTTTGATGGCCGCACGTCACGGGCGTTCGCCGGCATCTTCGCAGTGCCGGTGTCGACGCGCGCCGATGGCGTCATCGGCCCAGGGGCGCTGCCGTATGACGTGATCACTATTCAACTCAATCCGGAGCCAGCCGGCGCGCGCGATATCGTGTTGCCGCTGGAGGATGCCGACGATTGGCAGGCGCGCGTCAATGTTGGCGGCCATGAACTGTTGGTGAATTTCAACGTCGCCAGCAGCGCCAGCGTGTTCAATCGTTCGGCCGCGCGGTTGCTTGATGCGGCAGGCGCCATCCCGGCGGCAGGTGATGTCAGCGAAATACCTCTGATTCTCGGTCTGCGCACGATGATGCAACCGGTGGAGACCGACCTTACCGTGCATGGCCTGCCGATCCGCCCGGCTTTCGCGCGCACCAACGCGCCATTGCTCGGCGCTCTGGAAGTGGATGCGGTCGTGGTGGCGGGCGATTCCGGCGAGGCGCCGCCGCCGATTCTCACGCTTGGCCGCTCGGCGCTGTCGCGCTGCGCTTCGATCAGCGTTGACCGCCGCAGCCGGCAAATGACCTTGCGTTGCGCCGTCTAAGCTGGACGCACGCGGCGCAATCCGTCATTGAGCGCGGGCATCACCCATAAGGAGTCTTCATGCGTCCGTCCGGCCGCGCGCCCGACCAATTGCGCGACATCGCGCTCGAAACCGCCGTCTCGCGTTACGCCGAAGGCTCGTGCCTGGCGAAGTTCGGGCAGACGCACGTGCTCTGCACCGCGAGCGTGGAACAAGGCGTGCCCGGCTGGCTGAAAGGGCAGGGCAAGGGCTGGGTGACGGGCGAATACGGCATGCTGCCGCGCGCGACCCACACGCGTGGCCGCCGCGAAGCCGCGCAGGGCAAGCAATCGGGGCGCACGCAGGAAATTCAGCGCTTGATCGGCCGCAGCTTGCGGTCTGTCGTCGACATGAAGGCGTTGGGCGACCGCACCATCACGCTCGACTGCGACGTCATCCAAGCCGATGGCGGTACGCGCACCGCGGCGATCACCGGCGCCTGGGTCGCGCTGGCGAAAGCGTGCGCGTATCTGGTCGAAGAGAAGGTGATCAAGACCAACCCGATCACCGGACAAGTCGCGGCGATTTCATGCGGCGTGTTCACCGGCGCGCCCGTGCTCGATCTTGATTACGCCGAGGACTCAAGCGCCGAGGTCGATGCGAACTTCATTCTCTCCGGCGACGGCCGCATGATCGAACTGCAAGCCACCGGCGAGCAACGCCCGTTCAGCGACGAAGAATTCGCCGAGCTGATGCGCTTGGCAAAGCTTGGGTGCGGGCGTTTGTTTGAGATGCAGCAGGCTGCTGTTCAGCGATAGTTTTGGGGGCAGGGATGCGCGTCACTGTTGTAGCGGCTCTAATGTTAGCGGTGGCGGCTTGCACGCCGCCGGCGGAGAATACGGAAACAACGCCGCCGGTAGCGCCGGAAATCGCGGCGGCGGTGAGCGCGGCGATGCCGGGCGTTACGATTGTCAGCGGCGAGGCTGATGGGGCAGGCGAGTACGAGGTCACCGGCACGCTGGATGGGCAAGAGTACGAGTTCGACCTGATGGGTCCGGACGGCGGTTGGCGCGTCGTGGAAATTCAGCGCGATATCGTGTGGGGCGATGCGCCGGCGGCTGTGCGCGATGTCGTCGCAACGGCGCCGACGGGCTTTTTGCCGGAGCGCGTCATCGAAAGCCGCCAGCCCGCCGACAATAGCATCGTCTACGAATTGTTCGCATCCGGCGCGCCGGATGCACCGACGATGGAAGTGCGCTTCATCAATGGCGAAGCGGCGATCATGCCGCCAGCCCATTGAGCGCGGCTGCGATCCTCGCGCTTTGCGAAGCGGGCCCGATCGCGCGGATTGCGCGCGTCGGCTATGCGCCGTTCGAGGGCGATGATCCGATCGAGATCACGTTCGCCGGCGGGAAACTTTTCCACGTCGATGTTGGCTTTGAAGCCGCGACCGATATCTCCGTGGGTGAGGGGACGTTGTTCGAGCACGCTTACGGCCACCTGCGCACCGAGGAGCCGGATACGTTGGCCGCCATCGCGCGTGATTGGACGAGCGAAGATATCGATCTGCCGTGGCTGATTGGCGCGGCGCTTACAAACCCACGCCGTTTGGCGATGACCAATCCGTATCGCGTCGATGTGGGCTACGTGTTCGATGCCGGCGGCCGCGCGCTCGCGCTGTTTGGCGAGGCCGACTACATCACCGCCGCGGCGTTGGACGATCCGGAGCTTGAAGGCTTCGCGCTGGAAGTCGGCGCGCCGGCTTGAGCTATTCCGCGGCCTCGTCGAACGCTTCGTCTTCGCCCGGCTCGTAGCCGAGCAATTCGCCGGGCTGACATTCGAGCACGCGGCAGAGCGCGTTCAGCGTCGAGAAGCGGATCGCCTTGGCTTTGCCGGTTTTCAGGATCGACAGATTGGCTAAAGTCACGCCGACCTTCTCGCTAAGGTCGGTCAGCGACATGCGCCGTTCGAGCAGAATGCGATCGAGAGTGACGCGGATCGCCATCAGATGGTCAGCTCCTGCTCTTCCTTGAGGCGCGCGCCTTCGCGGAAGACTTCAGCCAACACGATCAGAATGAGGATCGAGCCCCAGGTCGAGAGATCGACGCTCAGGCTATAGGTTGCTTCGAGGTCGGGCTCGCCAAAGGTGGCGACCAGCGCGCCGGTCAGCGCCATCAGCAGATAACGCGCGATTTCGATGGCCAGCATCGTCATCCAGATGACGCGCAGATGCTTGGCGTTCTCGCGGCGGAATGGCTCGCCGGTCGAGAAGCTCTCGAACAATTTGCGCAGCCGCCAGACGATGACGAGCGAGCCGGCGATCGCAACCGCGGCGATCAAAAATCCTGGCACGGCGATCGGCCAGGTGCCGCCGCCGGGTTGGTCGTAGGCAATGTGAAAGTCGCCGCTGCCGCCGGCGGCATCGATGCGACCGTCGCCGCCCTCCAGGAGGGAAGGGTCGATCGCGCCATTAGCGATGAGGGTGAGAATTACGCCGTACCCGATGGCGGCAAGTCCCAAGAGGACGGCCAACGCCCAGAGGCCGTACCAGGCAAAAAGAAGCCCGATCCGGACGATTGACGCGATAGAGCCTTGGCCGAGGGCCTTCATCGCTGCGCTTCAACCTCTCTGGGACCGACCTTAGCCGGTGTTTATTGATAAACGATATAGACCGGCTGCCATCTAGTCAAACAAGTGTTGCAAATCATGCCCCGTCTAACCGGCCGCTTGGTCGTCGCTAGCCATAATCCTGGAAAAGTCCGTGAAATCGCGGCGCTGCTGGCCCCGTTTGGGGTCGAGGGGGTGTCGGCGGCGTCGCTTGGCTTGCCCGAGCCGGCGGAGACGGAGACCACCTTCGCCGGCAACGCGGCTCTAAAAGCGCGCGCCGCAGCTGACGCCTCTGGGCTGCCGGCGCTGGCAGATGATTCCGGCTTGGAGGTGTTCGCGCTCGGCGGTGACCCAGGCGTGTACTCGGCCCGCTGGGCGGGCCCTGAGAAAAACTTCGCCGCCGCCATGGAGCGCGTCCAGGACGAACTCGCGGCGCGTCAGACGCGCGACTTTTCCGCCCGATTCGTGTGCGCGTTGGCTCTGGCTGAACCATGCGGCGCGGTTGATGTATTCGAGGGCGAGGCGCGCGGACAGATCGTGTTTCCGGCGCGCGGTGTCCATGGCTTCGGCTATGATCCGATCTTCGAACCGGATGGCTACACGCGCACGTTTGGCGAAATGAGCCACGAGGAAAAACTGCCGCTTACCCACCGCGCCCGCGCGTTTGAGAAATTGCTCGCGGCTTTGTCGTGAGCGCGCTCGGCATTTATGTGCACTGGCCGTATTGCGCGGCGATCTGCCCGTACTGCGATTTCAATGTCTATCGCCCGCGCGGCGCATCCAACGCGCCGCTGATCGCAGCCATCGGCGAAGACCTCGAAGCGCACGCGCTGCGTTTCGGCAAGCGCGAAGCGTCAAGTTTGTTCTTCGGCGGCGGCACGCCGTCCTTGTTGCGCGGCAGCGAGATATCGCAGCTGATCGATGCGGCGTCGCAAGCGTACGTGCTGGCCGCCGATTGCGAGATCACGCTGGAAGCTAACCCTGAAGATTACGCGCTGTTCGCAGAACAAGCGGCGGCGGGGATTAATCGGTTTTCGATCGGCGCGCAGGCGTTCGACGATGCGGCGCTGAAGGCGCTCGGGCGCCGGCACGACGCGGCGGCGGGTTTGCGCGCCGTCGAGGCGGCGGCGTCGACCGATCAGCGTGTGTCACTCGATTTGATCTATGCACGCGAAGGGCAGGGGCCAGAGCAATGGCGCACCGAACTCGCGCACGCCCTGGCGCTGCCGATCGAGCACCTCTCGCTCTATCAGCTCACCATCGAAGCCAACACCGCGTTCGCCCGCCGCGTCGCGCGCGGACAATTGACGCCGCCGGACAATGAAGCCGCAGCCGAGCTCTATGAGTTGACGCAGGAGCTTTGCGACGCTGCCGACTTCGACGCGTACGAGATTTCCAATCACGCGCGCGGCGGCGGCGCGCGCTCGCGGCACAATCTTGTGTATTGGCGCGGGGAAGATTGGATCGGCGTCGGCCCCGGTGCGCATGGGCGGGTGACGCGTGGCGCGGTGCGGATCGCGAGCGAAGCGCAGCGGCGGCCGGCCGATTACATCGACGCCGTGCGCGAGAATGGCATCGGTTGGATCTCAGATGCGACGTTGACGGGCGAGGAAATCGCTGACGAAGCGCTGATTATGGGCTTGCGCACCGATGAAGGCGTCGACGTCGCGCGCATTGCGGCGTTGCGTGGCCGTGCGCTGAATCCGGATGCGCTGGCGTGGCTCGCGGAGCAGGGGTTCGTCACGCTACGTGACAATCGCGTGCGGTTGACGCGGCGCGGGCGCGTTGTCGCCAACACTGTCGCTGCCGAGCTCGTCAGCTGATCAGGTTCCGGAGCGCGGGAATTCCTGCGGCGCCGGCTGCAGGATGACCACGTCGTTCTGACGCACTTCGATAACGGCCATGCCGCGTTCGATGGCGCCGTTGGAGCGGAAGCGGAAAAGCCCGTCCGAGCCGGAGAAGCCCTGGCTGTCTTCTATGCGCGCGCGCGCGAACGTGTTCGGGCCGCTATTGCGCGAGAGCAAGGCCGCTAGCGCCACTGCATCGTAGCCGAGGCTGGCGAGACGGGTTGGCGCTTCGCCGTACGTGGTCCGGTAGCGTGTTTCGAAATTGGTGCGCAGCGCTGGGTCGGGCGAGACATACCAGCCGCCGGCCAAAGTCGGTTCGCGCTCTGCATCGCCGGCCCAGACGCTGGTGCCCATGAAGCGCACTTGCCGCTGATCGACGCCGCCGCGCACCAAAGCCGTGCCGATCGAGCGCAAAGCCGTGCCGCTTTCGGCGATGAGAATGCCCTGCGCAGGTTGCGTGCGCAGCATGCCGGCCAGCGTGGTGGCTGCTGCTGCGGCTTCCGTGTCGGTGCGATTATACAGCTGCGAGTGAACGATGGTGACGCCATGCAGCCGGGCCTCAGCGCGTAGCGCCTGCTCAATCCGGCGACCGTATTCGTTCGACGGCGCCAGCAGCGCAATAGTGCGGATGTTCTGCGAGGCGGCGTAGGAGACGATGCGCAGGATCTCATCTTCGAGTTGGAAGCTCAGTAGATAGATGCCGTTGCCGCCGATGGTGCGGTCGGACGAGAAGCCGATCACCGGAATGTTGTCGCCGCGAACGGCGCTCGCGGCGCCGACGACACCTTCGCGCAGTACCGGACCAATGATGATGTCAGCGCCGTCGGCGACAAGCGCGCGGGCGGCGGCGGCGGCCGAGGCTTCGTCAGCGCCGGCGTCGCGCGGGATCAGCAGCGTGTTCTGATTGCCGTGGTCGAAGAGAGCAAGTTCAGCCGCATTATAGAGCGCTGAGGCGTCCTGCGGCCGCAGCGAGAAGGGGAGCAGCAACCCGACGCGCACGACTTCGCGGTTGCGCATGAAGGGTGGGGTCAAGCCGTCGCGGGTTTGCACCTGGACGTCCGGCGGGATCGATGGGCCTGGGCCGGGCGGCGGGGGCGTGCCGGAGGGCGCGCTGGCGCACGCGGCCATGAAAGCGGCCAGACTGATGGCTGCGGCCGTCTTCACGCTTGGCGTGCGGCCCAAGCGCGGCGATGATTTAGCGGACGCCATGAACAATCCTTCGTCAGACCCCAACGAGAGCGGGCGGGACCGTATCGGCGCCCGCGAATCCAGTCCACCGCTGGAAGCGGGCCTTTATGTGGTGGCGACCCCAATCGGGAACTTGCGCGACATCACGCTGCGGGCGCTCGACGTATTGGCCGCCGCCGCCCGGGTTTACGCCGAGGACACCCGCGTCACCCGCAAATTGCTCGACGCTTACGGTCTGCGGCCGAAGCTCTTCATCTATCACGAGCACAGCGCCGAGGCCGGCCGCGAGGAAATTCTGGCGGCGTTGGGACGCGGTGAGAGCGTGGCTTTGATTTGCGATGCCGGCACGCCGCTCGTCTCCGACCCTGGCTTCAAGCTGGCGCGGGCGGTGATCGAAGCGGGGCATCGCGTGTTCCCGATCCCCGGCGCATCGGCGCTGCTTGCGGGCTTGGTGGTGTCGGGGCTGCCGAGTGATCGGTTTTTGTTTGCGGGCTTTCTGCCGGCCAAGCAGGGCCAGCGCCGCGCTGCGCTGACAGAGCTGGCCGAGACGCTTGCGACGTTGATCTTCTACGAATCCGGTCCGCGCCTGGCCGAGTCGCTGGCTGACATGGCGGAAGCGCTGGGCGAACGGCCGGCGGCGGTCGCGCGCGAGCTGACCAAGATGTTCGAGGAAACGCGGCGTGAAACGTTGCCCCTGCTCGCGGCGCATTACGCTGAAGCCGGCGCGCCGAAGGGTGAGATCGTTGTCATCGTCGGCCCGCCTTTGCCGAGAGGCGAGGTGAGCGATGACGATCTCGATGCGTTCCTCACGGCTGCCTTGCCGCGCGGGGTGAAGGATGCGGCTTCGGAAGCGGCGCGCGAACTTGGCGTACCGCGCAAGCGCGCTTACGCCCGCGCGCTCGAACTGAAGGACCGCGCGTGAGCCGTCAGCGCGCCGAGCGGCGCGGTCGCGTCGCCGAATGGCAGGCGATGCTTTACTTGATGTGCAAAGGCTATCGCATCCTCGGCCATCGTTTGCGCACGCCTTACGGCGAAGTTGATGTCGCGGCGTGGAAAGCCGGCGTGCTGGTGATCGTCGAGGTAAAGGCGCGCGCCACCTATGAAGCCGGCGCCTACGCTTTGACGCCGACAGCGCAGCAGCGCATCGCGCTCGCCGCGCAAACATTGGCAGGCCGCTGGCGGCTGATGAGCGCGCCGATCCGCTTTGATCTGGTCGTGATCGGCGCCGGATGGTTGCCAAGACATGAACGCGGCGCGTGGTTCAACGATCGGCTCGGCGCCTAATCCCGCAAAATTAAGTGTGCCGAAACGATCCATGGGCACACTGACGCCCAAATGCGCGCACTCGCCACCCTTCTTGTTATTTTCGCCGCCTCAGCGGGCGCGAGTGGCTGCATGACAGCGGCGCTCGGCACCGCGGCAAGCGTCGGCGTTTACGCCGCGCAGGATCGCACCATCGGTGAAGGCATCGATGACGCTGCCGCATCGCAATCTGTGAAAACACGACTGATGGTGGCCGACCGCGCTGCGTTTCAGGAAGTCGACGTTGAAGTCGCCAACGGCAATCTTTTGCTCTCGGGGAGCGCGCCAACGGCCGAGCATCGCCAAGCGGCGGAGACGATCGCGCGCAGCGTTCGCACCGTCGATAACGTTTATAACGAGATCGTCGTCGGCGAGCCTTCGACGGTCATGCGCAGCGCCCAGGATGAGTTCATCACCGCGCAAATCCGGGCGCGGCTGACGGCCAGTCCCGCGGTGCGTTCGATCAACGTCAACATCGAGACGTTTCACGGCAACGTCTATTTGATGGGCCTTTCACGCACCGAAGATGAACTCCGCCGCGCCGCTGAGATCGCCAGTCGTGTCAGCGGCGTGCGCCGCGTCGTGTCGTTTATGCAGGTGCGCGCGCCGGACGTGCCGTACTACGCCGAGGCAGCCGGCCCGCCATCGCCGGAAATTCGCGGCGAAGCGCAGGACAACGCTGCCGTCATGGCGGACGACGGCGCTTACTAAAATTCCCCTGGACCGCCGGTTTCTTGTGGCGACTCGCGGCGCCTGGGGGTAAGTTTGCGGATAACCTCGCGCACAGCGCGACGACGTTCGATTTTTGTTGCGCATTTGTTCTATCTATGTATCCAAATAAGCCGCGTCTGTGGATAAGGCGGGCATCATGCAAACATGCGCTAGCGCAACCACGGTGGCCTTCGCGGGGCTCGAAGCGCGCCGGATCGACGTTCAGGTTCAACTGACAGGCGGCCAGCCCGGCATCGTCATTGTCGGCCTCGGCGATAAAGCCGTCAGCGAGAGCCGCGAGCGCGTCCGCGCCGCCTTCGCCTCGATCGGCCTCGCCATCCCGGCTGGACGCTTGGTCGTCAATCTCGCGCCTGCCGATCTGCCGAAAGAGGGGACGCATTACGATCTCCCGATCGCGCTCTCTATGATGGCGGCGATCGGCGCGTTGCCACATGATGCGCTCGACGGCGTCGTCTGCTTTGGTGAAGTCGGGCTCGATGGCGCGCTGGCGCCAGCGCCGGGCGCGTTGCCGGCGGCGATGGCGGCGCACAGTATGGATTGCGCTTTCATTTGTCCCGAAGCCTGCGGCGCCGAGGCGGCGTGGGCCGGCGGCGAAGTGATCGCCGCGCCGTCGCTGCTGTCCTTGATCAATCACTTTCGCGGCGGCGCGGCGTTGAAGGCGCCGGAGCGCGGCGATCTTGTCGCTGGCGCCAGCGTGCCGGATTTGCGTGACGTGCGCGGGCAAGAGCAAGCCAAGCGCGCGCTCGAAATCGCCGCCGCCGGTGCGCACAATATTCTCTTTGTCGGCCCGCCAGGCGCAGGAAAATCGATGTTGGCGCAGCGTTTGCCGGGACTGTTGCCGCCGCTGTCGTCGGAAGAGTTGCTCGAAGTGTCGATGCTGCATTCGGTGGCGGGCTTGCTGGAGCGCGGGCGTTTGACGCGCACGCGCCCGTTCCGCGCGCCGCACCATTCCGCTTCGATGGCGGCGCTTGTCGGCGGCGGCCTGCGCGCCAAGCCTGGCGAGATTTCACTCGCTCATCAAGGCGTGCTGTTTCTGGATGAGCTGCCGGAGTTTACGCAGCAGGCGCTCGACGCCTTGCGGCAGCCGCTGGAGAGCGGCCAAGTGCTGATCGCGCGCGCCAACCATCACGTCACTTATCCGGCGCGCATTCTGCTCGCCGCGGCGATGAATCCATGCCGCTGCGGCGGAGGCCCGGGCGCAGGCATGTGCCGGCGCGGGCCGCGTTGCGCGACCGAGTATCAAGCGCGCCTCTCCGGGCCCTTGCTCGATCGTATAGACATTCAGCTCGACGTGCCGCCGGTGACCGCCGCTGACCTGGCGCTGCCGCCGCCGATTGAAGGCACGGCCGAAGCCGCCGCGCGCGTCGGCCATGCGCGCGCGGCGCAAGCGGCGCGCGGCGCCGGGCTCAATGCTGTGCTCGATCTGGATGCGCTGGAGCGGGTCGCCGCGCCGGATGCGCCGCGGGCGGCGTTGTTGTCGAAAGCGGCGGAATCCCTGGCGCTTTCGGCCCGCGCTTATCACCGCACCCTGAAGGTTGCGCGCACGATCGCGGATCTCGATAGTTCCGACTCTGTGCGCCGCATTCACGTGGCCGAAGCGCTCAGCCTAAAACGGCAGTGGGCAGGCGCCGAGCAGGGCGGATTCGCTAGGGTTTCTTAACCGGGCGCGCGCTTGATCGCGCCATGGCCCAGCCAGCCGCCGCCCTCCTGTTCGATGCGTTCGACGCATTGCCTGATCCCGCCGCTATGCTGGCGGCGGACGGCGCGCTCGTGCGCGCTAATCCCGCTTTCCGCGCCACGTTTCGTCATGGGATCGGCCCGCAGCGTCCGCCATGGGGCAGGGCGCCGGCGCCGGAATTTGTAAACGGCGAGCGCCGCTTCGATGCGCCAGCGCCGGATGGCCGCCGCTTCGAATGGGCCGAGCGTGTGTTGCCGGACGGCGGCCATCTCGTCGTCGCCCGCGACATCACGCGTCACGTGCAAGCCGCCGAAGATGCGCTGCGCGCCAAGACGACATTGTTTGCGACGCTCACGCACGAATTGCGCACGCCGCTCAACGGCATTCTCGGCATGGCCAATCTGCTCGATCTCGGCAAGCTGGAGCCGAACGCGAAGACCTATGTCGGCGCCATCAAGCAATCGGGCGAATTGTTGCTCGATATCATCACAGAGATTTTGGACTATTCGCGTCTCGAAGCGGGCCGTGTTGTGCTGGAGTCGGCGCCGTTCGATCCGGAAGCGACGATGCAGGATGTGGCCGAGCTGTTGTCGCCGAAAGCGCACGGTAAAGGATTGGAAGTGGCGGTCACCGTGCGCGGCGATGCGCCGCCGCGCGTCGTTGGCGACGACGGCCGCTTGCGGCAGATTTTGTTCAACCTTGCCGGCAACGCAGTGAAGTTCACCGAGACTGGCGGCGTTATTATTGAATTGGCGCCCCGCCCGAATGGGCGCTTGCGCTTCAACGTGCGCGACACCGGGCTGGGCGTCGCGCCAGAGAAGCAAGCGCTGATCTTCGAAGAGTTCACGCAGGCCGACGCTGGCGTCGCGCGCCGCCATGGCGGCACCGGGCTAGGTCTCGCCATCGTCAAAAAGCTCGCGCGCGCCATGGGCGGTGATGTCGGCTTAGTGTCGCGGCCGGGGTTTGGCGCAAGCTTCTGGGTCGAGCTGCCGTTTCCGGCGGAGGAGGGCGCGCGCAGTACGCTGCTCTCGCTTGCCGGCATCAGCGTCTGCGTGCTGAGCGACTCGCCGGTGCTGCTGCAGAGCTTGCGTGCTTCGTGCTCTTCGTTGGGCGCTTCGATGGTGGACCGCGAAGGTAGGCCGGACGTCATCCTTTACGACTGGCGCGGCAACGCCGACGGCGAAGAGATCGACGCGCTGAAGCGCAGCGCCCGCGCTGTCATCGCGCTCGTGCCGCAGGAGGACCGCCCCGCCATCGAGCTCTGCCGCGCGGCAGGCTTAGAGCACTACACGCTAAAGCCGGTGCGCCGGCGTTCGCTGGCCGAACGCATCAAGGTCGCGCTCGGCGAGGCGGATCGCAAACTCATCGAGCACGTGCAGCAAGCGGACGCCGCGCCGATGGAGCTCACCGGTCTTCGCGTGCTGCTGGCCGAGGACAATCCGATCAACGCGCTGCTCGCGCGCACGTTGCTGACGCGCGCCGGCTGCGTCGTGACCGATGTGCGGGACGGCGAAGAAGCGGTCGCTGCTGCTGCGGTGGGGACATTCGACCTGCTGCTGCTCGACATCCGCATGCCGCGGCTCGACGGCATCAGCGCCGCGCAACAGATCCGCGCTGGGAGAGGGCCATCTGCCGCCGCGCCGATCGTGGCGCTTACCGCCGACGCCGGCGATGAAGAACGGGCCCGCGCCTTTCAGGCCGGCATGGACGATTTCATCACCAAACCGATCGACGCGGGAAGGCTGATTACCGTCGCAGCCCGCTTTACCGGCCGCCCGAACCCCGCCACTTTCGCGCCCGACTAAAGCGCGCGAGGAACCCGTTCATGTCTGACGCCGTCGCGGAGCCAAAGCGCTCTACTTGGGATGCCATCGCCGTTTTTCTGGAGCGCCGCTCGCTGGTGATGCTGGCGCTCGGGTTTTCGGCCGGCCTGCCGAATCTGCTGCTCTACGACACCATCTCCGCGTGGATGCGGCAGGCGAAGATCCCGCTCGACGTGATCACGCTCTTCAGTTTGGTGACGATCACCTACGCGATCAAATTCCTCTGGGCGCCGGTCGTCGACCGGCTGCGCATTCCGGGGCTCTACCAGCTGTTCGGCAAACGGCGATCCTGGATGCTGTTGGCGCAGATTGGCGTCGTGTTCGGCATTTGGGCGATCGCTGCCAGCATGCCGGCTGTGTCCGCCGCCGTGGCCGGCGGCGTTGAAGGCGCGGTGCAGCCCGATCCGAACATCAGCGTCATCGGCGTTGTCGCCGTGCTCGCTTTGATCACGGCGATGTTCGGCGCGACGCAGGACATCGCCATCGATGCATGGCGCATCGAAGTTGCGGCGGTGGAGCGTCAGGGCGTGATGGCGGCGGCGTATCAGTGGGGCTATCGCCTTGCGATCGTCGTCTCGGGCGCAGCACCGCTTCTGCTGGCTTCGCGCATTGGCTGGACAGCCGCGTATTCGGCCATGGCGATTGTCATGGCGATCGGCGTTGTCGGCGTGTTGCTTGCGCCGCGTGAGAAGAGCGTTGAGCCGAAGCCTTTGCCGCCAGCGACGACGCCGGTGTGGGCCGAGGCGCTGGAATGGGTGGCGCGCATCGCGCTGATGGCGTTCGGCGCGTGCTTTATTGGCGCCGGGCTCGCCGGCAAGCCTGAGCCGCTGGCGTTTATGTTTCCGTGGATCGGCCTGGCCGACGCGGCGCCGGCGTTCGCTGAAGCATGGGTGGCCAAGCCGTGGGGCGCCGTTTGGCAAGTGCTTGCGGTGGCGGTCGGCTTGGCGATCGTCGCATTCGCGACCTATCCGATCATCAAGTCGCGGCCGAGCGCTTATTTCGCTGGCACGCTGAAGGAGCCGCTGGAGGACTTTTTCAAGCGCTATCGCAGCACCGGCGCGCTCATTCTGGCGATGATCTGTGTCTATCGCATCGCCGACTTCGTGCTCAATCTGATGACGGCCTTCTATGTTGATGTTGGCTTTACGCTTGATGAGATCGCAGGCGCGCGAAAGTTATTCGGCGTGGTCATGTCGATGCTCGGCGTTGGCCTGGGCGGCTGGGCGGTCGCGCGGTTTGGATTGATGCGCACGTTGATTATTGGTGCGGTGCTGCAGCCGCTGTCCAATATCGCATTTGGGATGCTCACGTTCACCGGCCCATGGCTGCCGGGGCTCTACATCTGCATCGCCGTCGACAACATTTCCGCCGGCATCGCTGGCACGGCGCTGATCGCCTACATGTCGAGCCTTACAAGCCTCGGTTTCACGGCGACGCAGTACGCGCTGTTCTCGTCGCTCTACGCGCTGCCAGGCAAGATTCTCGCGGCGATCTCGGGGCGTATCGTGGAAGGCGCTATCGCAGCTTCCGCGGCAGGGGAGATGGAGTGGCTGCGCTCGTGGTTCGCCGGGATGTCGCCGCGCGCGTTCGCGGCGCTGTCGCAGGATCGCGGCATTCCGACCGAAGCGTTCGCGGCGGGCTACATGACGTTCTTCATCTATTCAGCCGTTATCGGCGTAGCGGCGCTGATGCTGGCGCTCGCCATTATGCGCAAAACGCCGCCGCCGCAGACGGTCGAGGAAAGTCCGGCGCCAGCCTAGTCGGGCTGAACTTCGCCTTTTTCTTCGGCCGCCTGAAACGCCGCCAGTGTCGCGAAGGTGACGATATCCGACACGGCGCTGCCGAGCGGGGCGATTTGGATGGCGTTGGCGAGTCCGGTTAGAATCGGTCCGATCACGGTTGCGCCGCCGGCGCTGGCGAGCAGGCTGGTTGAGATCGACGCCGAATGGATCGCCGGCATCACCAGAACATTGGCCGGCTCCGATAGGCGCGAAAACGGATAGAGCTCGCGCATGTCGGGATTTAGCGCGACATCGACATTCATCTCGCCCTCGTACTCGAACTCGACATCTTCGCGGCGGTCAAGGATCGACACCGCGGCGCGGATTTTCTCCGAACGCTCCATCTTGGGATTGCCGAAGGTCGAGTGCGAGACCAACGCCACGCGCGGGGTCGCGCCGAACTGACGCGCCATTGCCGCCGATTGCAGCACGATCTGGGCCAGCTCCGGCGCATCCGGAAATTCCGCGATGGCCGTGTCGGCGACGAACAACGTGCGGCCCTTGGAGAGAATGATCGATAGGCCCATGACCCGCTCGCCGCGTGCGGGGTCGATAACTTTCAAGATATCGTCGAGCGCGGTGGCGTAGTTGCGGGTGACGCCGGTGACCATGCCGTCCGCATGTCCGAGCGCGACCATGCAGGCGCCGAACACGTTGCGATCGAGATTGACGAGCCGCTGCGCGTCGCGATGCAGGAAGCCGAAGCGCTGGAGGCGCGTATAGAGAAAGTCCGCGTAGAGCGCGTTGCTTTCCGACAGGCGCGCATTGACGATGTTGAGCGCCGCGTTCTCAGGCACGCCAAGTTGCGCCATATTGGCGCGCACCAGATCTTCGCGGCCGACAAGCACGGCGCGGCCTAAGCCAGATTCCTGAAACGCATAAGCCGCGCGGATCACCGCCGGCTCTTCGCCCTCGGCGAACACGATGCATTTGGGCTTGCGGCGCACCACTGTTTGCACGCGCTGCATCAGCGCGGCGGTCGGGTCGAGCCGCTGCGCCAGCGCATGCTTGTAGGCTTGCATGTCGGCGATCGGCCGACGGGCGACGCCGCTATCCATCGCCGCTTGCGCTACGAACGGCGGAATCTCCGAGATCAGGCGCGGATCGAACGGGGCAGGGATGATGTATTCCGGTCCGAACTTTGGGCGCCGGCCATGATAGGCGGCGGCGACTTCGTCCGGCACGTCCTGCTTGGCCAAGTGCGCCAGCGCGTGCGCGGCGGCCACCTTCATCTCTTCGTTGATCGTGCGCGCGCGGACATCGAGCGCGCCGCGGAAGATGTAGGGGAAGCCGAGGACGTTGTTGACCTGGTTCGGATAGTCCGACCGCCCCGTGGCGACGATGGCGTCCTTGCGCACTTCGTGCACTTCCTCCGGCGTGATCTCCGGATCGGGATTGGCCATGGCGAAGATGATCGGCCTCGCCGCCATGGATCTCACCATGTCCTTGGTCATCGCGCCGGCGGCGGACAGTCCCATGAACACGTCGGCGCCCTTAAGCGCCTCGGCCAGCGTCCGCAGCTTGGTATCGATAGCGTGCACAGACTTGAACTGGTCCATGCCTTTCTCGCGCCCGCGATAAACAACGCCCTCGCGGTCACAGACGATGACATTGTCGTTCGGCACGCCGAGCTGCTTGATCAAGCTGATGCAGGAAAGCCCCGCTGCGCCGGCGCCGCTGACGACAACTTTGATGTCCGTCAAGCTGCGTCCCGTCAGTTCGCATGCGTTCAGCAGGCCCGCCGCGGCGATGATGGCGGTGCCGTGCTGATCGTCATGGAAGACCGGAATGTCGAGTTCGTCGCGCAGCCGGCTTTCGATGATGAAGCACTCCGGGGACTTGATGTCCTCCAGATTGATGCCGCCGAACGTCGGCCCGATGTTGCGGACGGTGGTGATGAATTCTTCGACGTCCTGCGTCGTCACTTCGATATCGATCGAGTCCACGTCGGCGAAGCGTTTGAAGAGGACGCTCTTGCCTTCCATCACCGGCTTTGACGCCATCGCGCCGAGATTGCCGAGGCCGAGAATGGCGGTGCCGTTCGAGATCACGGCGACGAGGTTGCCCTTCGAGGTATAATCGTACGCCTTGTCCGGATCCTCGGCGATCGCCCGCACCGGTGCTGCAACGCCCGGTGAGTAAGCCAGCGACAGATCGCGCTGCGTGGCCATTGGCTTGGTCGGGGTGATCGAAATTTTCCCCGGCGTTGGCAGCCGGTGGAAGTCCAACGCCTCGGCGTCGGTAAAGCTTTTCTTGGAATCAGTCATGGGGCTTTGGGAGGTCCGTCTTGGTGGCCGCACCCTAGCTCTGCGACTCGGAGGGTCAATGGAAGTCCGGGGCTTCTATCGCTAAAGCTGAGCGGTGGCCGATTCCACCCATCCGGCGCCTGTGCGCGCGAGCCCATTCATGGCTCAGTTCCTCGCCGCCAAGGCCGAGCATCCAGACGCGCTCGTGTTCTTCCGCATGGGCGACTTCTACGAATTGTTTTTCGAGGACGCGGAGAAGGCGGCGGCCGCGCTCGGCATTACGCTGACGAAGCGCGGCCAACACGGCGGCGAGCCGATCCCGATGGCCGGCGTTCCGTGGCATCAGGCGGAGAATTATCTCTCCAAGCTGATCCGCGCCGGCTTCAAGGTCGCGATCTGCGAACAATTAGAGGATCCATCCGAAGCAAGGAAGCGTGGCTCTAAGTCGATCGTCCAACGCGGCGTCGTGCGCGTCGTCACGCCGGGCACGCTGACGGAGGAGGGGTTGCTCGACGCGCGCGCGGCGAACCGCCTCGCCGCCGTTGCCTTTGCGGGCGACGAGGCGGCCATTGCGTGGGCCGATGTCTCGACCGGCGCGTTCGAGACGCGGGCGTTGAAGGCCAGCGAGGTTGAGGGCGAGATCGCGGGCCTCGCGCCGGCGGAACTGCTCGTCGCTGACGCCGACGCCGCCAAGGTCAACGAGGCCGCTCGCATCGCGCGGGCCGCGCTCACGGTGCGGCCCGCTGTAAAGGCCGACGCGAAAGCAGCCGCCCGGCGCATCAAGGCGGCGTTCGAAGTGCTGGCGCTCGACGCGTTCGGTGATTTCGGCCCCGCTGAGTTGTCGGCAATGGGCCTGCTCCTCGACTATATCGAGCTGACGCAGGCGGGGGCCGCGCCGCGCCTGATGCCTCCGCGCCGCAACGCCGAACGCGCGTTCATGGCGATCGATGCGGCGACGCGGTCGGCGTTGGAGATCGATCGATCGACACGCGGTGGTCGCGATGGCTCGCTGCTGGCGTCCGTGGATCGCACCGTCACGGCCGCCGGCGGGCGTTTGCTGGCGGAGCGGGTGTCGCGGCCATTGACGGATGTCGCCGCCATCTCGGCGCGGCTGGATGCGGTGCAGTTCTTTTTGGACGCGCGCGAGCGCCGGGCAGGGGTGCGCGAGGAGTTGCGCGCCGCTGGCGATTTGGCGCGGGCGTTGACGCGACTGGCGCTTGGCCGCGGCGGGCCGCGCGATTTGGCGCAATTGCGCGATGGCCTGTACGCGGGCGACCGCGCCGCCGCGCGCTGCATGGGCTTGGCCGATGCAGCGCCGCGCGAAGTCGCTGACGCCTGCGCGGCGCTCACGCTTTCGGCGCACGCCGCAAGCGCAAGCTTGGCGCAGACTTTGGACCGCGCGCTGGCGCTGGAGCTGCCGCTGCTGGCGCGGGACGGCGGCTTTCTCGCGGCCGGTTACGATGCGGTGCTGGATGAGGCGCGTGCGCTGCGTGACGACAGCCGCAAAGTCATCGCCGCGCTGCAAGCGAGCTACGCGGAAGAAACTGGCATCGCCGGCCTGAAGCTGAAGCACAACAACGTGCTCGGCTATCACATCGACGCGACGACGAAGCAGGCTGAGGCGTTGATGTCGCCGCCGTTGAATGCGCGCTTCATCCATCGCCAAACCAATGCCGGCTCGATCCGCTTTACGACTACGGAGCTGGCCGAGCTCGACGCCAAGATCGCCCGCGCCGGCGGCGCCGCTTTGGCGCGCGAGTTGGCGCTGTTTAAGGAGTTCGCATCGCAAGCGGCGAGCAACGAGACGGCGATCCGCGCCGCGGCGGAAGCGCTTGCGATCCTCGATGTCGCAGCCGGCCTCGCCGAGTGGGCCGAGCAGACACAGGCCGTGCGGCCGGAGATCGATGAAAGCACGGCATTGCTGGCCGAAGGGGCGCGCCATCCGGTGGTGGAGGAGGGCGTGCGGCGCGAGGGGCACGGGTTTACGCCGAACGATGCGCGGCTCGATGCGGAAGGCCGCTCTGGGCCGCGCTTGATCGTGGTCACCGGTCCTAACATGGCGGGCAAGAGCACGTATCTGCGCCAGATCGCGTTACTGGCCGTGTTGGCGCAGGCTGGCTCGTTCGTGCCGGCGCGCAAGCTGCGCCTGGGCGTCGTCGACTGCGTGTTCGCGCGCGTCGGCGCGTCGGACGATCTGTCGCGCGGGCGCTCAACCTTCATGACCGAGATGGTCGAGACCGCCGCGATCCTCAATCAGGCGGGATCGCGTGCTTTAGTGGTGCTCGATGAGATCGGCCGCGGCACGGCGACGTTCGACGGTTTGGCCATTGCTTGGGCGGTGGCGGAACACCTGCACGAGGCCAATCGCTGCCGCGCGGTGTTCGCGACGCACTATCATGAGCTGACGCGCCTCGCGGAAAAGCTCGAAGCCGGCGCTAACGCGCACCTGCGCGCCAAGGAATGGAAGGGCGATCTCGTCTTCCTGCACGAGGTGGCGCCAGGCGCGGCGGATCGCTCGTACGGTATTCAGGTCGCCAAGTTGGCGGGTCTGCCGAAGACGGCCGTCGAGCGCGCGCGCACGGTGCTCAGTCGGCTGGAGGCGAGCGGCGGCTCGGCGCGGCTCGAGATCGTCGATGAGCTGCCGTTGTTCGCGGATGTGATGGCGGAGAATGCGCCGTCGCCGCTGGAGACGGCGCTCGACGCGATCAATCCGGATACGCTCTCGCCGAAACAGGCGCTGGACGCGCTCTATCGGCTGAAGGCGTTGAAATTGGGAGACTAAAGCTTACGGCTGCTGCGGCTGTTGTTGTTCTGGGTCCACGAGCAGGGGTTGGCGATTGTTGACGCTGTCACGCGCCTCGTCCATCGCTGCGCCCGCAATCATGTTGTCCCGGATCAGCGGCACCGAGCCTGTCTGCACAAGGATCGTCAGGAACACGCCCATGAACGCGCCCAGCGCCAAGCCGGTCACGCCCCAGAGCGAGGCCGCGAACCAATAGGCGGCTGAGCGTTCGCTCTTGATGCGTTGCGCGAACAGCTTCTGATCCATAATCGCCTCGAGCCCGGCGCGGGCGGGGTGATCGTGGATCTGATGGTCCTCATCGACCGGGTTTAGCCGGATCGTTTTGCCGCCGCTCTTGCGCATCGAAGAGGTCTCCAGGAGGTAGTAACCAATACAGCTTTGGCTGTGCCCGCGAAATGAGGCAAGTTTGCGTGTGTTATTTTACGAAGAAGTCACCTTATGTGCCTCGTTGTGTGGCGCCTTCTCCCCAAAATGACGAAGTATTCGTGACATGGCCGCCCGCGTGAAGCCCGCCCGCATCGAGTATGTCGTCGATGGCGTGCGCTTGCGCGCGCAATTAAGCGCCGCGTTTGCGGCCGAGGGGGAGGGCGCCCGGGGGACCGTCCACAAGCTTCTGCACGGGGCATTGTTTCGGGGCCGAATGATCGCCAAGGAGCGCCTAGAGGCCGGCGAGAACGGCCTCGCTGTCGCCCGCTTGCTGAGCGCCGTCGCCGATGAAGTGGTCAGCGCGCTCTACGATTACACCACCACCCACGTCTTCCGCGCCCGCAACCCGACCGAAGGCGAGCGCTTCGCTGTCGTCGCGGTCGGCGGCTATGGTCGGGGCGAACTTGCGCCCTCGTCCGATCTCGATCTCCTTTTCCTCCGCGCCTACAAGCCGACGCCGTTCTCGGAGAGCGTGACGGAGTACATGCTCTACATGCTTTGGGACATGGGGCTGAAGGTCGGCCACGCGTCGCGCAATATCGATGAGTGCCTCAAGCTGGCGCGCGAGGATCACACGATCCAAACCGCGCTGCTGGAAGCGCGGCGCATCGCCGGCGACGCCTCGCTCGCGGAAGATCTGCAAAAGCGCTTTCGCACTGAAGTGGCCGCCCGCGATCACGCCAGTTTCATCGCCGCCAAGCTGGCTGAGCGCGACGAGCGCCACGCCCGCGTCGGCGCCTCGCGCTACATGGTCGAGCCCAACATCAAAGAGGGTAAGGGCGGGCTTCGCGACCTGCACACGCTCTTCTGGATGGCGCGTCACCGCTACGGCTTCTTGCGGCCGAGCGATTACGTGGAAGCTGGCGTGTTCACGGAAGAGGAGCGCTTCGTCTTCCGCCGCGCGCTGCAATTCTTGTGGACCGTGCGCTGCCACATGCACTTTATCACTGGCCGGGGGGAGGAGCGGCTGACGTTCGATCTGCAGCCTGAAGTGGCCAAGCGGATGGGGTACGGCGCCCGCGCCAACAACACCGAAGTCGAGCGCTTCATGAAGCGCTACTTCCTCATTGCCAAGGAAGTCGGCGCGCTGACTCGTATTTTATGCGCCAGACTTGAGGCCGACGACGCCAAGAACGCCCCGCGTGGATTGCAACGGCTGTTGCCGGCGCGGCGCCAGCGCCTCATGCAGGTTGAGCCTGGCTTCCACGTTGAAGGCGGCCGCCTCAACATTGATGCGCCGGATGTGCTGGACAAGCCGGCGAATGTCATTCGCCTGTTTGCGATTGCCGATAGCCGCGATCTGGACGTCCACCCTGAAGCACTAGGCGAGGCCGCGCGACGCGCCCGGCGCATGCCACCGGCGTGGCGCGGCGACGATGAGGCCCGCGATGCGTTTCTGGCGGCGGTCACCTCGCGGCGGCACCCGGGCGCGGTGCTGCGGCTGATGAACGAGGCGGGCGTGCTCGGCAAATTCGTGCCGGAGTTTGGCCGCATCGTCGCGCAGATGCAGTTCAACATGTATCACCACTACACGGTGGACGAGCACACGTTGCAGGCGATCGACGCGATGTCGGAGATCGAGCACGGTCGCCACAAAGAGCAGCATCCGCTCTCGACGGAGATCTTTTCCAAGATCATCAACCGCCGCGCGCTCTATCTTGCGATGCTGCTGCACGACACTGGCAAGGGCGATGGCGATCAGCAGATCGAAGGCGAGAAGTCGGCGCGGTCGGCGTGCGAGCGGCTGGGATTGCCCGAAGAAGAAGTCGCGCTGGTGGGCTGGCTGGTGCGCCACCATTTGGTGATGAGCGACGTGGCGCAGAAGCGCGACATCTCTGATCCGCGCACAATCGCTCAGTTTGCGGCCACGGTCGGCAATGTTGAGCGCCTGCGGCTTCTGCTGGTGCTGACCGTCTCTGATATCCGCGCTGTTGGCCCCAGTGTGTGGAATGACTGGAAGGGCCAGCTGCTGCGCGACCTCTATCGTTTAACCGAAGCCACACTGCATGGCGGCCGCTCCGACGAAGAAGGCGTGCGCGCGCATCTGGCGGAGATCGCATCGGAAGCAAAGCAGCGGCTGCGCAGCGGCCTGGCGGGGTCCGATAGCGAGTTGGCGGCCTGGATGGAGTCGTTGGACGATGGCTATTGGATCAACCATGACGCCGAGGCGATCGCTTGGCACGCGCGCGAAGTGATTGTCGCCAAGCGCACCGGCGGCGTACCGCATGTCGCGGTGCGCGTCCGTCCGGTTCAGGGGGTAACCGACGTGCTGGTTTTTGCCGCCGACCGCGCCGATCTTTTTGCAAGTCTTGCCGCGGCGATTTCCGCCAGCGGCGCCGACATCGCGGGCGCGCGCGTGCACACGACCAAAGACGGCGCGGCGTTCGACGTGTTCTCGGTGCAAACCACGGATGGCCGTCCGTTTGGCGCCTCCGACACCGCGGCGCTCGAAGCTCTCATCTCACGGCTGAAACGCGCCGCCATTGAAGATCACGCTCTGCCGCCGCGCACGCCGGCGTCGCGCCGTAACGCTGCCTTCGCCATCGAACCGTGGGTGCGCATCGATAACGCGCTGACCCCGGACGCCACCGTCATCGAAGCGTCGGGCCGCGACCGTTTGGGCCTTTTGGCAGAGCTGGCGCACGTGTGCGTCGATGCCAATGTCTCCATCGTCAGCGCCCACATCGACACCTACGGCGAACGTGCGGCGGACGTGTTCTACGTACAGGAAGAGGGCGGCGGGCAGATTGCGCAGCCGCGCCGGATTGCTGCCGTGCGGGCTCAGCTGGAAACGGTTCTGCGCGCTGCCGAGCCTGCGGCGCCCGCCGATCCGGCGAAAGCGCCTTTGGCTGTGGGGCGCGCCTCGACGGCGCGGTGACCCCACGCTACACACGCGCGCCGCTTTCCCGGAGAATACATGAGTCTCGCCCGTAACACGCTGGTGCAGTCGGCGTTTACGCTCGGTAGCCGGGTGCTTGGATTTCTGCGCGATGCGGTGATCGCCGCCCGCATTGGCGCCGGCCCGGTGGGCGATGCGTGGCAAACTGCGCTGCAGTTTCCGAATCTTTTCCGACGGCTGTTTGCCGAAGGCGCGTTCGCGCAAGCGTTCGTGCCGGTCTATGCGCGCATCGAAGCTGAGCGGGGTCCTGAGGCTGCGCGGCAAGCGGCATCGGAGGCGATGAACGGTTTGTTGGCGGTGACGGCGACGCTCTGCATTGTGGCGCAGATTGCGATGCCGTGGATTATGCTCGTAGTGCACGCCGGCTACCGCGACGATCCGGTTCACTTCAACCTCACTGTCGCGATGACGCAACTGACGATGCCGTACCTCGTCGGCATGGCGATGGCGGCGCTGTTTTCCGGCGTATTGAACAGCGCCGGCCGATTTGCGCTCTCCGCGTTCGCGCCAACCCTGCTCAATCTCGTTGTTCTCGCGGCGGTGCTGCCGTTCGAAGATCCGTACGACGCCGCTTACGCAGCGTCGATCGGCGTCACCATTGCGGGCGTGCTGCAGGCAGTGATGCTCGCATTCGGCATGCTGCGCCTTGGCGTGAAGCTGCGCTTTGCTTTGCCGAAATGGACGCCGGACCTGCAGCGCATCGTCGCCATCGCCGTGCCTGGCGCTATCGCTGGCTCGGCGATGCAGATTAATATCGTCGTCAGCCAAATTTTGGCGTCACTTGAAGTGGGCGCAAAGTCCTGGCTCGCCTTTGCGGACCGGCTCTATCAACTGCCGCTGGGTTTGATCGGTGTCGCCATCGGCATCGCAATACTGCCGCGCCTGGCGCGGGCTACGCGCGTGGGTGATGCGGCGGAGGAGGGGCGTACGCTGGACGAGGCGGTGACGCTGTCGATGGCGTTCACATTGCCAGCGGCGGTTGTGCTGGGCATCGCACCCTTCTTCTTGCTCGATGGATTCTGGACACGCGGGGCGTTCACCTCAGAAGACGCACGCATGTCCGCGCTGGCGTTGCAGCACTTCGCCTGGGGGGTGCCGGCGTTCGTGTTGGTGAAGGTGTTCACGCCGCCGTTCTTCGCCCGTGAAGATTCGCGCCGCCCGATGCAGTTCGCGTTGGTGACGGTGGCGCTCAATGTCGTGCTCGGCGTCGCGCTCTTCTTTAGCTATCGCCAAGCAGGCTCGCCCGGCTTCGTCGGGCTCGCCATCGCTACCAGCCTCGCCTCGTGGGCGAACGTGGCGCTGCTCTCTATCACGCTAGCGCGGCGTGGCATGTATCGGCTCGGCGCGGCTGCGGCGGGGCGAGTGGTGCGCATTTGCATTGCGACCGCGATCATGGGGGCAGTGGTCGGCGTGGCGGCGTATTACCGGCCGCTGCTGGTGGACGCGCTGTGGTCGAAAGAGCTAGCGGTGATCGTCGTCTGCCTTGCGGGATTTGCGCTTTACGGTGTGCTCGCCTTCGCCGTGGGCGCGGTGAAGGTGTCCGAAATTCGCGGCGCGCTGCGGCGTGAGCGGGCCCCGGACGGGGGCGCTGGCTTGCCGCCGGGCTTAGACGGCTGATAGAAGCCGGGTCCATGAACACGGGAACGAACCTTTGGCGATGGCGGGTCTGAGCTAACGCCGCACCTTCGCGCCTGTCTTGGCGCGCCTGTCCCCATGTTCCGGAGTTTTCCATGACTGACGCCAACGCCCCCGACTCAAAGGGCGCCGACTACAAAGGCCCGCAACGCGTATTCTCAGGCATGCAGCCGACCAACGGCCTGCATCTGGGCAATTATCTTGGCGCGCTGCAGAAGTTCGTCGCGCTGCAAGAGACATTCGAGTGTATCTATTGCGTCGTCGATCTGCACGCGATCACGACCGGTCCCGACCCAAAGGAGTTGGCCAATCGCTGCCGCGAGGTCGCGGCTGCTTATCTCGCCGCCGGCGTCGATCCAAAGCGCTCGACCATCTTTATCCAGTCCGCAGTGCGCGAGCACACCGAGTTGGCTTGGATTTTCAACTGCGTCGCGCGCATGGGTTGGGTCGAGCGCATGACGCAGTTTAAGGACAAAGCCGGCAAGCACAGCGAACGGATGAGCGTCGGCTTGTTCGACTATCCGGTGCTGCAAGCGGCCGACATTCTGCTCTACAAAGCGACGCACGTGCCCGTCGGCGAAGACCAGAAGCAGCATTTGGAGCTGTCGCGCGATATCGCGCAGAAGTTCAACACCGACCACGACGCGCCGGGCTTCTTCCCGCTGCCCGAGCCGTTGATCCAAGGGCCGGGCGCGCGGATCATGAGCTTGCGCGACGGCACGAAGAAAATGTCGAAGTCCGATCCCTCCGACATGACGCGCATCAACCTCACTGACGATGCCGACGCCATTCTGTCGAAGATCAAAAAGGCGACGACTGATCCGTTGCCGGTGCCGGAGAACGCCGAAGGCCTAAAGGGCAGGGCCGAGGTCGAAAACCTCGTCGGCATCTTCGCCGCCGTCACCGAGCGCAGTGTTGACGACGTGCTGACGGAGTTTGGCGGCAAGGGCTTCGGCGTGTTCAAGCCGGCATTGGCCGAAACGCTGGCGGCCAAGCTCTCGCCGATCGCCGCTGAGATGCGCCGGCTCACCGCCGACACCGCCGCGCTCGACGCCATCCTGAAGGACGGCGCCGAGAAAGCGCACGCCGTCGCCGCGCCGATCATGGCCGAGGTGCGCGATGTCGTCGGCCTTTGGCGCGCTTGATGCGTCGCGGCGTTTGAGCGACCATCGCCGCCATGAGCGACGCCCCAACTTTCGCCTGTCTCGTCATCGCCGATGAGAGCGAGGAGTTTCCGGACGCGCTGATCTATGCCGGCTTGCTGTGCAAGAATACCGGCTGGCGCCTCGTCATGCTGCGCGTGATTGAGCCGTCGGATCCGGCGCCGTGGGCCTCGATCACCGAAGAGATGCGTCGCCAAGCACAGGATGCCGCGGAATCGCTGACCCAGCGCTTCGCCGCCGAGGTGTGGGCCGAATGCGGGGTCACGGCGGAGCCGGTGTTGCGCGAAGGCGATTTGAAGCCGGAGCTGCGCAAGCTCCTGGAACAAGACGCGTCGATCAAGCTGGTGGTCCTTGCCGCCGCCGCTGGGCCGGGCGGGCCGGGGCCGCTGGTGGCGCAACTTGGTAAAACGTCGGGCCTGGGCGCGAGGCCCGTCCCGGTGCTGGTGGTGCCGGGCGCGCTCTCGCGGGACGAGGTGCGTAATTTGGCGCTGATCGGCGCAGTGGCGCCGCCGCCAAGCGGCGCACCGGCTTGACCGGTTCCGCCCGAAGGCCCACCTCACGCCCATGTTCATTCAAACGGAATCGACGCCCAATCCGCGCACGCTGAAGTTTCTCCCTGGCCGCGACGTGCTGGGGCGGGGGAGCCGCGAGTTCGCCGATGCCGATGCGGCGCTTGGCTCGCCGCTGGCGACGGCGTTGTTCGATGTCGACGGGGTCGAGCGCGTTTATCTTGGCAGCGACTTCATCACCATCACCAAGCATGAAGGCGTCGAGTGGCCGCACCTAAAGCCGCATGTGCTGGCGGCGATCATGGACCACTTCACCTCAGGGCGGCCCGTGCTGGGCGACGCCAATGCGCCGGTGGACGAAACCGATGAGGCCGACATCGCCTATGAAGGTGAAGCTGCCGACATCGTGAAGGAGCTGAAAGAGCTCATCGACGCGCGCGTGCGGCCCGCGGTGGCGCGCGACGGCGGCGACATCACCTTCCATTCCTGGGACCACGAGCACGGCATCGTCCGTCTCAACATGCGCGGCGCCTGCGCCGGCTGCCCGTCCTCGACGCTGACCTTGAAGCAGGGCATCGAAAACATGCTGCGTCACTACGTGCCGGAAGTGCTGTCGGTGGAGCAGGTGGTTTGAACCTCGGCGCGTCGTGATCGTGCTCGGTATAGATACGGCCCTTGACGCCTGTTCCGTGGCGCTCGTGCGCGATGGCCTGACGCTTTCGGAAGGTTCCGAACAGATGTCGCGTGGCCAGGCTGAGCGCTTGGCGCCTATGGCGCGTGAAGTCGCTGAAGACGCTGGTGTCGCGTTCGCTGCCATTGATCGCATCGCTGTGACGACTGGACCAGGCTCGTTCACCGGCGTCCGCGTCGGGCTCTCGTTTGCGCGCGCGCTGGCGCTGGCGCTGGGCAAGCCGTGTCTGGGAGTTTCAACGCTAGAGGCGCTGGCGTTGCAGGATGGCGAAGATGACTTGCGCGCGGCGCTAATCGAGACGCCTGGCGCATCTTATCTGGCGCTCTTCGAAAACGGCGCCGCGCTGATTGCGCCGCGCGGCATCGAGCGCGGTGAGCACGAGGCGCTGCTGGCGGGCCATGCCGCCACGCTGACCGGACCTAGCGTCACCGCCAACGCCGCCGCGCTCGCGCGCCGCGCCGCGACGTTGGACCCGGCGCGTTACCCGCCCAATCCAACCTACTTGCGCGCCCCGCACGTGACGTTGCCGAGCGCCGCGTCGTGATCGAAGCGGTGGGCGCGGACGCTTGCGAGCTACTCGCAACATTGCACGCGCGTGCGTTCGACAAGCCGTGGAGCGCCGCCGAGATCGCCAAGCTCCTGGAAAATCCCGCCGTCTTCGCGCTCGTCTCGCGCGATACCGAGGTGCGCGGGTTCGTAATGGCTTGGGCCGCCGCCGGCGACGCCGAAATCCTCACCATCGCCGTAGTTCCTGAAGCCCGCCGCCAGGGCGTCGGCGCGGCGCTTGTCACCTCGGCCGGCGTCAGCGCGCTGGTTCGTGGCGCGGCCTCTATGCATTTGGAGGTGTCTGAGCAGAACGACGCCGCGCGCGCGCTCTATGCCAAGCTTGGCTACGAGGAGGCAGGCCGGCGCCATGCCTATTATGCCGGCGAGGGTGGTTCGGTTGACGCCATTGTCATGCGCCGCGCGCTGCCGCGTCCGGTGGTGTAGCGCCTCTCTGGTGGACACGGGCGCTTCCGAAAGGGTATCTCTCCGCCATCGTCGAGGAGCCCATGGACCGCATCGAAAAACTCTGCGTTGAGAAGGGCATGCGCATGACCGAGCAGCGCCGCGTGATCGCGCGCGTAGTCTCGACCAGCCATGACCACCCGGATGTCGAGGAACTGCACCGCCGCGCCGCCGCGGTCGATTCCGGCATTTCCATCGCCACCGTTTACCGCACCGTGCGCCTGTTTGAGGAAGCCGGCATTCTGGAGCGCCATGACTTCCGCGATGGCCGCTCACGCTACGAAGAAGTGCCCGAGCATCACCACGACCATCTGATCGACATGAAGACTGGCCAAGTGATCGAGTTCGTCGATCCTGAGATTGAACGTCTGCAGCAAGAGATCGCCAAGCGGCTTGGCTACAAGTTGGTGGATCACCGGCTCGAGCTTTACGGCGTGCCCATGGATGACAAAGCCAAGGCTGCCAAGAAAGCCAACTGAGCGCATGTCAGAACCCAAGCGGCCTGAACTCAAGCGGCTCTTCATTGAGACGTACGGCTGCCAGATGAACGTCTATGACAGCGAGCGCATGCGCGATGTGCTGACGCCGCTTGGCTACGCCGTCACCGAGCGGCCGGACGACGCTGACCTCGTAATCTTGAACACCTGCCACATCCGTGAGAAGGCGACCGAAAAGGTCTATTCCGAGATCGGCCGCTTGCGCGCACACAAGGAGCGGCGCGCTGGCGAAGGGAAGGGGATGACCATCGCCATCGCCGGCTGCGTTGCGCAGGCGGAAGGCGAAGAGATCATACGCCGCGCGCCGGAAGTGGATCTGGTTGTCGGCCCGCAGGCGTATCATAAGCTGCCGGAGCTGATTGCGCGTGTGGCGCGCAAGACCGGCGAGCGCTTGGCCGCAGATTTCACCGCGCAAGAAAAATTCGACGCTCTGCCGGCCCGCGCGCCGGATGGGGTGACTGCGTTTTTGTCGATCCAGGAAGGCTGCGACAAGTTTTGCACCTTCTGCGTTGTGCCTTACACGCGTGGCGCGGAGTATTCGCGACCTCTGGCCGACGTTGTGGCCGAAGCGCAGGCGCTGGCCGATCGCGGCGTGCGCGAGATCACGCTGCTTGGCCAGAACGTGAATGCGTATCACGGCGCAATGGGCGGCGGCGTCGCGAGCTTTGCGGAGCTGCTGCAAGCGTTAGCGCGGATCGAAGGCGTCGCGCGCCTCCGCTACATGACTTCGCACCCGGTCGAGATGAGCGACGACCTCATCGCGCTGCACGGCGACGAGCCGAAGCTGATGCCGTTTCTGCACCTGCCGGTGCAGTCAGGCTCGGACCGTATCCTGAAAGCCATGAACCGCAAGCACGATGGCGCGTTCTATCTCGACATCGTCAGCCGCGTGCGCACGCTGCGGCCGGACATCGCCTTGTCGACTGACTTTATAGTCGGCTTCCCTGGCGAGACCGAGAAGGAGTTCGAAGCCACGATGCAGCTTGCGCGCGACGTGACCTTCGCTTCGGCATTCTCGTTTAAATACTCGCCCCGCCCTGGTACGCCGGCGGCGGCAATGATGGGGCAGGTGAGCGAAGAGGCGCAGAACGAGCGCCTGAAGGCGCTGCAAGCCTTGCTCTGGGAACAACAGCGCGCCTTCAATGCGAAGCAGGTGGACCGGGTGTTGCCGGTGCTGGTGACGGGAGATGGGCGCATGGCTGGCCAAAAGCATGGCCGGACCCCATATCTCCAATCCGTGCATTTCGCCGATACCCAAGCCCGCAACGGCGACATCGTCCCCGTTCGCATTCTCGCTTCGGCGCAGAATTCGCTGTCCGGCGCGCGCGCCGCGCTGGAGGCCGCGTGACCACAACATCGCCCGACGGCGAGCTGACGCGCGTCATCACGCTGCCCGAGGCCGGCGTGGCGCAAGCTGTGTTCGGCCCGCTGCATCGCCACCTCGCGCACATCCAAGAAGCGTTCCGCGATCAAAACGCGCCGCGCGGCGCGCCTGCTTATAGCGCCACGCTCGACGCGCATGGCGATCGTCTCACCGTGCATGCGCGCAGCATTGCGGAGCTGGAGCGCGTGCAGCGCATTATCGATTCCCTCGCCGATCTCGCGCGCCGCAAAGGCAAGGTGCGAGAAGGGGAGGTGCTGGCCGCCATCGCGTTCTCGGAAGGCTCTGGCGAGACCACCGCGCCCATGACGCTTCCGCAGCTCGGCGGCCTGACGCTGCGAACGCCGCGGCAAGTGCATTACGTCGAAGCGCTGCGTGACGAAAAATTGGACTTGATCTTCGGTGTCGGCCCAGCCGGCACGGGCAAGACATTCCTGGCCGTCGCCGCGGCGGTCGAGGCACTGAAGCAAGAGCGCGTGGACCGCATCATAGTCACGCGCCCCGCTGTCGAAGCCGGCGAAAAGCTGGGCTATCTGCCGGGCGACTTGGCCGAGAAGGTAGATCCTTATCTGCAGCCGATCTGGGACGCGTTCCGCAGCCAGATGAGCGAGAATGATTTGAAGGCGCGCCGTGAGCGCCGCCAGATCGAAGTCGCGCCGCTGGCTTTCATGCGTGGCCGCACATTGTCGAGTGCGTTCGTCATCGCCGACGAAGCGCAAAACGCAACCATCCTGCAAATGAAGATGGTGCTGACGCGTCTTGGCGAAGGCTCGCGCATGGTGGTGACCGGCGACCCGTCACAGATCGACCTGGTGCGTCCCGATCAATCGGGCCTCGCGCACGCGATCTCGATCCTAGAGAATTTGCCCGGCGTCGAAGTTATCCGCTTTGCAACGCAAGACGTCGTGCGTCACCGGCTCGTCGCGCATATCGTTGAGGCCTATCATCGCGATGAGAGCGGCCGTGCCTGAAGAAGTCCCGTTCGAGGTCGATATCCTCGGTGGCTCCCCCTTGTGGAAAGGGAAGGAGCAGCAACTCGCTAATGCGCTTGCGGCTGCAGCGACTGCCGAGGGCGTAGGCGGGACGGTGTCGTTATTGTTGGGGGACGACGCCGCCATTGCCGCGCTGAACAAGGAGTTCCGCGGCAAGGAAGGCCCGACCAACGTTTTGTCGTTTCCGCCCGCCGAACAAGGCGAAGCCGGCTTTCTAGGCGACATCGCCCTGGCGGCGGAAACCATTGCAGTTGAAGCCGAATTTCAGGGCAAATCGTTCGACAACCACGCGATCCACATCGTGGTGCACGGATTTCTGCATCTTTTGAGCTATGATCACATGAACGAGGCCGATGCCGAGAAGATGGAAGCGCGCGAGCGCTCGATTCTTGCATCGCTGGGGATCGACGATCCCTATGCATAAGGCCGGTTGAGGAGTGCGACGCACCAAAGATGGTTGATACTGCCGACGACGCCGAACCCTCGCGAAGACGCGCGGGCCTTTTCCAACGTTGGGCGCGAAAATTCGCGCGCGAAAGATTGGGGTCCGCCGCCGCCGTTGAGGAAGCGCTGCGCGCCGGCGAGGAGGGCGGACTGACGCTCGAAGGCGCGCACAAGGACATGATCCTGCGCGCCGCCCGGTTTGACCGGCTCAGGGTTGCCGACGTGATGCGCCCGCGCGCCGAGATTGTCGCGGTGGAAGCGTCGGCCACGCTGGGTGAAGCAGCGGCCGTGTTTTCCGAAAGCCAACACTCGCGTCTGCCGCTGTACGGCGAGACGCTGGACGATCCGCAAGGCTTCGTTCACGTACGCGACGTGCTCTCACTGCTCTCGCCAGGTGCAGACGGCGAAGCCAACGGAAAATTCTCAGACCGCTCGTTGGCCCGCATTCGGCGCGACATCTTGTTCGTGCCGCAATCAATGACGCTGGCGACTTTGTTTTTGAAGATGCAGTCGAGCCGCATTCATTTGGCTTTGGTTGTCGATGAATATGGCGGCACGGACGGCCTCGTCTCGATGGAGGACTTGGTCGAGCAAATTGTCGGCGCCATCGATGATGAGCACGACGTGGCGTCAACGATGGTGCTTGAACGCCCTGCGGGCGCGTTTGAGGCCGACGGCCGCGCGCCGATCGATGAGCTGGAGGCTAAGCTCTCCGCCAGCTTGGCGCTGCCTGATCACGAGGACGAGTTCGACACCGCCGCTGGCCTCGCCGTCACGCTGGCGGGCAGATTGCCGCAGCGCGGCGAGATCCTGCACCACCCGGCGGGCTTCGATGTCGAGATCATCGACGCCGATCCGCGCCGCGTGAAACGCATTCGCATCAAGCGAACGGCTGACGCAACGGCGGTTACACTGCCTGTGCGTCTGCACAGGGCTTGACGATAGGCGTATAGAGCAGAGTTGACGGGGCGGGCTAGGCGCGCTCCAAACGCCGTCTGGGCGAGCATTCCGAAGGAGCAGGCTTTGACGGCGACGTCCGCTGACGCATCGCGCATCCACGCTTGGTTCGCAGCCCGTAGCGCGTGGCAGCGGCGGGGGCTCGCCACCGCCGCCGGCGCGTTAGCAACGCTTGGGCATGCGCCGTTTCAATTCACGCCGCTGTTCCTCATCGCCATCGTCGTGCTGATCTGGCTGCTTGACGGCATTGCCGAGCGAAACAACCGCATCGGGTCAGGCTTTGCGTTGGGCTGGTTCTTCGGCCTCGGCCATCTCACAACCGGGCTCTACTGGGTGTCGTCGGCGTTCATGGTCGATTCCGACGCCTACGGTCCGCTGTGGGGCATTCCGGCGACCTTGGCTCTTGCTGCCGGTCTCGCGCTCTTCTTCGGCGCCGGTTGCGCGCTGGCAATGCCGCTGTGGACGAAGGACATGCGGCGTCTGCCCGTGTTCGCGGTGTGCTTATTCGCAACGGAATGGTTGCGCGGGCATCTGTTCGGCGGCTTTCCATGGTTGCTGCCCGGCTATGTGTGGACGCCGGGCGAACCAGTTTCGCAGCTTGCATCGGTCGTCGGCATTTACGGGCTGACGTTGCTGACATTGCTGATCTCCGCCGCGCCTGCGGCGATCGCCGATGGCGGCTTCAACGCTGGCCGCCGGTTCGCCCCGACTTTGGCGGCGGCGCTGCTTGTCGGCATGAGCTGGGGGTGGGGAGCGCAACGAATCTCCCGCGCGCCTCTGGAAATTCCGGGCGCGCAGCCGATCGTGCGCGTCGCCGATTCCGGTTTGAGCCAAGCGCAAAAATGGGAAGGCCGGCCTGACCAGGAGTGGCGCGTGCTGCAGCGCTATCTCGACGCCAGCGGTCCGGCGGAAGAGAGCCGCGCCGCTATCGTGATCTGGCCGGAAGGCGCGATCCCCACACTGCGATTCTTTCAGCTCGATAATTCCGACTTTCTCGCAGAAATCGGTCGAGGTCTCGGCGATCGTGTGCTCATCACCGGCCTGACAAGGTGTGAGCCTCAGCCGCTTTGTGATGCCTATTTTCGAGGGGAAGTCAGTGCGGACCAGCTAAGGCTGTTTAATTCCGCCGCGGTGATCGACGGCGTATCAGGCGTTCCGCGCATCGGACAGATCTACGACAAGAACCGGCTCGTACCATTCGGTGAGTTCATCCCACTCTGGTCAGTCGTGAGCGCATTCAACATCGCCCCCCTCCAACGCATCGGCGCCGGGTTCGAGCCAGGCGCGCCGCCGACGCGGCTTATCATACCGGATGCGCCGCCAGCGGTGGTGCTCATCTGCTACGAAGCGATTTTCCCGGGCATGACGCCGCGCGGCGAAGATCGGCCCGGCTGGCTCGTCAGCGTCACCAATGACGCCTGGTTCGGTAACGGGACGGGCCCGTGGCAACATTACGCAATGGCCCGATATCGGGCCATTGAGGAGGGGCTGCCGATGGCCCGTGCAGCCTCCGGTGGTATCTCGGCTATTGTCGACTCTTACGGACGCGAGGTGGCCGCTACGTCACCTCAAAGTCTCTTCGCTGAGGCGCAACTTCCTCCCGCGCTGGTTGAAACTACACTAGCGCGTTGGGGAAATATTTTGCTTGTTGCGCTCCTTGTATTCATTGCGGGATTACGTTTTTTACCTGTCACGCCACGGGTGAGGGAACCGTAACTGATGAATGACGAGCGATCTGCGAATGCAATCGATAGAAAAATCGGTCAGCGTGTAAGAACTCGCCGTCTCGAAATCGGTATGAGCCAGGAGCGTCTGGCGGAACTACTTGGCGTAACCTTTCAGCAAGTTCAGAAATACGAGAAGGGCGTTAACCGTATAGCTGCGAGCCGTTTGCACGACATATCGACCTCGCTCGATATGCCGGCTGCGCGCTTCTTCGAAAATCTGACCGCCGGCCGCGGCGGCGTCGCCGAGGCGCGGCAGGACTATGTTGAGGACGTGCTCGCAACGCCCGAGGGCGCGCAGCTCATGCAGCTCTTTGCGTCGATCAAAAGCATCAAGGTGCGCCGACGCGTAATCGAGCTCGTGAAAGCGCTGGCTGAAGAGGGCAGCGAGGGAAAACGCGGCTAATTCAGCGCCCGCGACATGCCTTCGTTTGCGCGAGTCGCCGCTTCTCCCTATGAGAGCCGCTGATTTTCAAGGCGTCGGAGAAGCCGCGTGGCCAGAAGTAATTACGTATTCACCAGCGAGAGCGTCTCCGAGGGCCACCCTGACAAGGTTGCCGATCGCATCTCCGACACCGTCGTTGACGCCTTCATCGAAGCGGACCCGGAAGCCCGCGTCGCATGTGAAACCATGGTTACAACGAACCGCATCATTCTCGCCGGTGAAGTGCGGGCCGGGAAGGCGGGCCAGTCGAAAGCCGAGAACAAGGCGTTCACCAAGGATATCATCACGTCGCTGATGCCGAAGGTGCGCGCCGCGGTAAAGGACATCGGCTACGCGCAGAAGGGCTTCCACTGGGAGAAGGCGAAGTTCGCCTGCTATCTGCACGGCCAATCGGCACACATCGCACAGGGCGTCGATGCCTCGTCTAAGAAGGACGAAGGCGCCGGCGATCAGGGCATCATGTTTGGTTATGCCTGCAGCGAGACGCCCGAGCTGATGCCGGCGACGCTGCAATACTCGCACAACATTCTGAAGCGCTTGGCCGACGCGCGTCACAGCGGCGAACGACCCGAGCTTGAGCCGGATGCGAAGAGCCAAGTCACGCTGCGGTACGAGAACGGCAAGCCGGTCGAAGTCGTCGCCGTCGTGGTCAGCCATCAGCACGGGAAGAAGCTGAACGGCGCCAACTATTCCACCAAGCGTATGGAAGACCTGGTGAAGCCGTACGCAATGGCGGTGTTTCCCGATGGCTTGGTGACCAAGAAAACCAAGTGGCATATCAATCCGACAGGCAAGTTCGAAATCGGTGGCCCAGACGGCGATAGCGGCCTGACGGGCCGCAAGATCATCGTCGACACCTATGGCGGCGCCGCTCCGCACGGTGGGGGCGCTTTTTCCGGCAAGGATCCGACCAAGGTCGATCGCTCGGCTGCGTATGCGTGCCGCTATCTGGCGAAGAACGTCGTCGCCGCCGGCCTCGCCGAGCGCTGCACGATTCAGATCAGCTACGCCATTGGCGTTGCGAAGCCGACCAGCTTCTACGTCGATCTCCACGGCGCCGACACCATCGATCCGGCCATCCTTGAAGCGGCGTTGCCGGACCTGATGGGCGGCTGCACGCCGCGCGCCATCCGCACGCACCTAAAGCTGAACCGTCCCATCTATGCGCGCACCGCCGCCTACGGCCACTTCGGCCGTCAGCCTGACAATGAAGGCGGCTTCACCTGGGAGCGCGATGATCTGGTCGATGAACTGAAGCGGCTGGCCTAACGCCAATTCGTCATTCCGGACGCGCTGAGCGCGATCCGGAACCCAGGGCAAACGCACAGCTGGCGGCCCCTGGGTTCCGGGTTCAATGCTTTGCATTGCCCCGGAATGACGAAGAGAGGTTCTTGCGCTAGCTATGCTGGATGTCTTCATCTCTTGGTCTCACCCCTGAATTCATCCGCTATCTCGCAAACGTCAATCCGCCCGAGCATCCCGCGCTGAAGCGCTGTCGCGAAGAAACCGCGGCGATGCCGAATGCGCAGATGCAAATCAGCGCCGAGCAGGGCGCGTTCATGCAAGTGCTGGCGCGCATCGCCAACGCCAAGCACGCCTTCGAGGTCGGCGTGTTCACGGGGTATTCAGCGCTAGCGACGGCGCTGACGATGAAGTCGCTTCATCCGATCGGCGCGAAGCTGCTGGCGTGCGACGTCTCCGCCGAATGGACGGCCAAGGCGCGCGATTATTGGCGCGAGGCCAATGCCGACGACATCATCGAACTCGTCATCGCGCCCGCCGCGGAGACCATGGATGCGCGGATCGCGGCGGGGGAGGCGGGGACTTACGATTTCGGCTTCATCGACGCCGACAAGACTGGCTATGATTCCTACTATGAACGCGGGCTGACGCTGTTGCGCCCCGGCGGCATTATGCTGTTCGACAACGTGCTGTGGAGCGGCCGCGTCGTCGATCCCGCGGATACAACACCCGACACCAGCGCTCTGCGCGCACTCGCCCACAAAATCAAAGCCGATCCCCGCGTCCACGCCGCCATGACCAGCGTCGGCGACGGGTTGCTGATCTGCGTGAAGCTCTGAGCCTGCTCTTTCCGTCGAATCTGGCTTGCCGCCGCGTTGCGCAGCCGCGCGACCGGGGTTAGACCCGCGCCTTCATTTCTCTCGATCCCGGAGCGCCTCACATGGCCCGCGCAAAAATCGCCCTTATCGGTTCTGGCATGATCGGCGGGACGCTCGCCCACATTGCCGCGCGCGAGGAGTTGGGCGATGTGGTGTTGTTCGACGTTGTCGAAGGCGTGCCGCAGGGCAAGGGCTTGGATATCGCAGAAGCCTCGCCGGTGTTCGGCAAGGACAGCGCCCTCAAAGGCGTGAACGATTATGCCGGCATTGCCGGCGCCGATGTGTGCATCGTCACCGCCGGCGTGCCGCGCAAGCCCGGTATGAGCCGCGACGATCTGCTGGGCATCAATCTGAAAGTCATGAAGGCGGTGGGCGAGGGCATTGCCCAGCACGCGCCGAACGCGTTCGTTATCGTGGTCACCAATCCGCTTGACGCCATGGTGTGGGCGCTGCGCCAATTCTCGAAGCTGCCGCACAACAAGGTCGTCGGCATGGCCGGCGTGCTCGACAGCGCGCGCTTCCGTTATTTCCTCGCCGAAGAGTTCAGAGTCAGCGTCGAGGATGTTTCCGCCTTCGTGCTCGGCGGCCACGGCGACACCATGGTGCCGCTGGCGCGCTATTCCACCATCGCCGGCATCCCGCTGCCGGACCTGGTGAAGATGGGTTGGACCAGCCAAGAAAAGCTCGACCAAATCATCCAGCGCACCCGCGACGGCGGCGCCGAAATCGTCGGCCTGCTGAAAACCGGCTCGGCCTTCTATGCACCAGCCGAAAGCGCGATCGTGATGGCGAAGAGCTATCTGCGCGACAAGAAGCGGGTACTGCCGTGCGCGGCTAACCTCTCCGGCCAATACGGCTTGCACGACATGTATGTCGGCGTGCCCTGCGTCATCGGCGCCGGCGGCGTCGAGAAGGTGATCGAGATTGCGCTGAGCGCCGAAGAGCGCGCGATGTTCGACAAAAGCGTCGGCGCCGTGAAGGGCCTGGTGGATGCGTGCAAGGGTATCGATCCTAGCGTGGGCTAGCACAATTGTTGCACTTGCTCTGCTCGGCGCGTGCGGGGAGACGAATGCATGCCGCGCGCTGAAAGCGGAAATCCAAACTGCGCGTAGCGAGGGCGTATCGCGCGCCTCGCACCTGCTCAATCTCTATAGCGGTCGCACGATGCGTGCCCGGCTGCGGGTCGTCGAGGAGCACGATTTCTTTCCAACGGCTGCGAGTGTGCCTGCGATGAGTCGCTGTCTTGGCGCGGATTGGCAGGACGGCGTCGAGGGGAGCGTCCGCACTGGATGGCGCGAGCCCGGCGTTGTATTCGAGCGTGCGAGCTTTCCCGTAGTGGTCCTGCTGCACGACGGCCATAACTTGCAGATTTTAATCGAAGTGCGAGCACCGCAATGACCATCGGCCCAACTCTCACCACCGCGCGCCTCATCCTCCGCCCACCCGCGCACGAGGACTTCGACGGCTTTGCGCAGATGGCGCAGGAAGAAGAGACCATGCGCTATATCGGCGGCGTGGCGCCGCGCGATGCGGCTTGGCGCGGGATGGCGTCGTTGGCGGGATCGTGGGCGCTGCTGGGCTACGGCATGTTCTCGGTGTTGCGCCGTGACACCGGCGAATGGATCGGCCGCCTCGGTCCATGGCGGCCGGGCGGCAAGGAAGGCGCTTGGCCGGGCGATGAAGTCGGCTGGGGCGTGAAGCAAAGCGCGATGGGGCAGGGCTACGCCGCCGAAGGCGCAACCGCCGCCATCGATTGGGCCTTCGATCATCTCGGCTGGGATCACGTCATCCACTGCATCGATAAAAAGAATGCGCCGTCGATCGCGTTGGCGCTGCGTCTGGGATCGCAGCTGGAGCGCGAGGACGTGGTGCTGGCGCCGCCATTCGCGATGCACTTAGTCGATCTCTACGGCCAATCGAAAGCCGCATGGAAAGCGCGCCGCAACGCCTGATCGTCGCTTCGCCCTTGCATCCCGTGCCCGCGCCGCCACGTTGAGCGCTCGAGTTTGGGGACGACATCACATGCGGAACTTCGTTTTGGCGCTGACGGCGGCGCTTTCGTTCGCCTCGTTGGCGAATGCGCAGCAACAGCAGCAAACGCCGGGCTTCGTGCAAGCGTCGAACCCACCCGCAACGCAGCCTCCCGTGGCCCCAATCACGCCCGCGCAACAGCGCACCATCGATCGCTTGCAAGCCGCTGCCCTCGAAAGCGATCGCGCCTACGGCATCGTCGAGAGCTTGGTCACCGAAGTCGGCCCGCGTCTCGCCGGTTCTGAAGCAGAGGCGCGAGCGCGCGATTGGGCGGTGGCGATGCTGCGCGCCAACGGCTTCAGCAACGTTCGCATCGAGCCGTTTACGCTGCCGTATTGGGATGCGATCCGTGAAGAGGCGCACATCGTCTCGCCCGGCATCGAACGCCCGATGGTGGCGGCAGCCCTCGGCGGATCGCCGTCGACCCCAGAAGGCGGACTCACCGCCGAGATCGTGCGTTTCCCCAGCATGGCCGCACTCGAAGCGGCGCCGAATAGCGCCGTCAGCGGTCGCATCGTTTTTATTGATGAGCGGATGAGCCGTGCGCAAGATGGCGCCGGCTATGGCGTCGCCGTGCGCAAGCGCGGCCGCTGCGCGCCGGTCGCGCAAGCCAAAGGCGCTGCAGCATGCCTTATCCGCGCGGTCGGCACCGACACGCATCGTTTTGCGCACCAAGGCGGCTCTTCGCGCCAAGCCGAGGGCGCATCGCTGCCTGCCATGTCGATCTCACCCGCCGACGCCGACGTGCTGGCCAACCTTCTGGCACGTGGCGCCGTGCGCGTGCGTCTCGATATCGAAGCCGATATTCGAGAAGCGGCTCAGTCGGGCAACGTCATCGCTGAAATCCGCGGCCGCGAGCGCCCCGAAGAAATCGTGCTGCTCGCCGCGCATTTGGACTCCTGGGACATGGGGCAGGGCGCCATTGATGACGGCGCAGGTGTCGCGATCATCACAGCTGCGGCGCGCTTGATCCGCGATCTGCCGCGCCGCCCGCGCCGCACCATCCGCATCTTGCTTGCGGGCGCCGAAGAAAACGGCGTCCACGGCGGCGCTGCTTATGGCCTCGCGCACGCCAGCGAAGCCGCAAACCACGTCGTCGCGCTCGAAAGCGATTTCGGCGCCGGCCGCGTCTGGCGCTTCGACACGCGCTTCGGTGAATCCGCTATGCCCTACGCTCGCGCGTTCCAGCGCGCACTAGCGCCGCTCGGCGTTTTACCGGGCAACAACGAAGCCGATGGTGGCGCGGACGTTAGCGCCATCAAGGACGCCGGCGCGCCGGTCGTGGACCTCAGCCAGGACGGCACCGATTATTTTGACTATCACCACACCCCTAACGACACACTTTACGCCATTGATCCGGCCGCGGTTCAGCAGAACGTCGCCGCCTGGGCCACGTTCGTCTATCTGGCCGCAGACAGCGATTGGTCCTTCCGTGCGACGCCGGCGCGGTGAGCTTTCGGCGACCGTCTAGTTGATCTAAGTTCCCCGCGAGGGAGGGCGTCATGATCAACAAGATGTTTGCGGGCGTGATGGTGGTCAGTGGTTTGCTGACCCTCACAATGCTCTATGCGGCGTTCGCCCCGGTCCCAGCCATTCAATCGATGCTCGGCGAAACGCCGGACGGCGCTTTAGCAACCATCGTCGTGCCGAATTGGGGGATACTCATCGGCTTGATGGGTGCGCTGCTTATCTACGGCGCCTTTCACGCGCCATCACGCAAGCTTGCGCTCGTCGTGGCGGGCGCTAGCAAGATCGCTTTTATTTCGCTCATCCTTGCGCAGGGCGATCGCTATCTTGGCGGCCTCGGTGCGGCGGTGATCGTCGATAGCGTCATGGTCGCGCTGTTTGCAGCATACCTTGTGTTCGGCAAACCCTAGAACCAGCCTGCATCGCGCAGCGGCTTCAAATTCGGGCGGCTTACAGGCGCCTCGGCGCCGCTTTTGATCACGAGCGTAACCTTGTCGCCGTCGCGCCGCACGCTCTCGACCGCAGCGCGCGCCACCCACCACGAGCGGTGAGTTTGCGCGCCTTCAAGGCCCTCGAGCTCGGCGACCGCATCGGACAAGCGCATCAGGATCAGATCAGACCCCTTCGATGTGTGCAGGCGCAGGTAATGATCCTCCGCTGACACAGCGTAGATCGCCGCGCCCCGGAGTTTAGCCGGCAAGCGCTCCAAGAACCGCACCGGTGTTGCCCCCGTGGGCGCCGCATGCGTCACCGCGCCCAAGCGATCGCCAAACGCGCGCTCCATCAGCCAGCCGATAGCGGCGACGGCGATGCTTATCCCCAAGACTAAGCCATACAGCGTCGGCAGAAACCAAGCCGGTATCGGGTCGCCGATGGCCCACTGAATGGCGGTGACGGTGGCGGCGATAACGCCAGCCACCAACAAGGTCGCGAGAACGCGCCGCGCATTGAGTCCGAGCGCAGGAAAGCGCTCCAGCGCCCGGCCGATCAGCGCACCGCCGAACCAGCCCTCCGCAATCAGCATGAGCCAGTAGATGAACGCGCCCCAAAGCGGCAGCGCGCGGGTGGCGCCGAATGGGCTGACGAGCGTCAAGAAGGCGGCGATGGCGACCACCACGGCAAGATTGCGCACAATCGGTCTAGGCGTTGGCGTTTCGTGAGTGGGCTCGACCGTCATTTCACGCTTCGCCAATTGCGGACGCCCGCCATTCACGACGGGCCGCAGCGGACTCACGGAAATCGCTGAGAAAAATCCGAAAGGCCATGGTTTTCCTGATGCTGCGCCATCGCTACGGCCAGGAGGCAAGGATGAACCGGACCACGTTTCTCAAGTCAATCGGTGCTGCGAGCGCCGCTCATGGCTGACGCCCAAACCAACCGCCGCCGCATCTCCGGCATTATCATACTTGGCATACTCGCTGCGGCGCTGGCGCCGCTGGCGGGACCAGTGTGGCGGTATGTTCAGACCAACGAGATCCGTCCGCATGCGCCCGACTGGGTCGCCTTCGCGGCGCTGCCGGCGCAGGTGAAAGTCCATATCGCCGCCGCCCTCGCCGCCCTCGTCATCGGTTTCATCATCTTGGCGCTGCCCAAGGGCAGGGGGCCGCACAAAGCGCTGGGCTGGACCTGGGTGGTCGCTATGTCGATCACCGCCGTGTCGAGCCTGTTCATGACTGGCCTTAACGGCGACATCTATTCGCTCATCCACCTCATCAGCGGCTGGGCCATCATCGTCTTGCCGATGGGCATCTACGCCATCCGTAATCGGAAAGTGGATGCGCATCGCCGTCACATGATGAGCCTTTTTCTCGGCGCCTTGCTGATCGCGGGAACGTTCTCATTTCTGCCGGGTCGCTTCATGTTTGAGTTCTTCTTCTAACGCGGCGTTTTGTCGGTTGCGATGACAGCGAACGCGTCTATGTAGCAGGCATCCCATGAGAAGCCTGCTGCGCAACGTCGCCGCGCTGATCGTCGCGGTCACCATCCTGCAGCTTGCTGGCGGGCTGTTGGGCGTGCGCATCCCGCTAGCGTTCACTGAAGCGGGACACTCGCGCACCGCCATCGGCCTTATCGCCGCCGCGTACTCCGCCGGCTTCATGATGGGGGCGATGATCGCTACCACGTTGCTGGCGCGCGTCGGGCACATTCGCGTTTACGCAGGCTGCGCCGCGGTCTTCGCTGTGGCGACGCTGTCGCTGCACTTCAGCGTCGATGTGTGGTCGTGGGGCTTGGCGCGCATGGTCGCCGGTATGGCGGTGGCGTTGATGTTCGCCGCTATCGAAAGCTGGCTCAGCTTTTCCATCGGCTCGCGCGTGCGCGGCGAGGTGATGGGTGTCTACATGGTGTTCACCAAAGGTGCGCTGGCGTTGGGGCCGTTCCTCTCTTTCGGCTACGCGCCTTCGGAAGCCGAGCCGTGGATGATCGCCGCCGGCATCGCGGCTCTGTCGATGCTGCCGATCTGCTTCACCGGCGCCGAGCAACCCGATCCGCCCAAGGCGCAACCGATCGCGCTGGTCGAGCAGTTCGCGATCGCGCCAGCTGCGGTCATCGGCTGCTTCGGGGCAGGGCTGGTCAATGGCGGCGTGCTCGCACTCGCGCCCCTCTATGCTGCGGAGAATTACGGCGCCGGCGCTGCAGCCGAATTTTATTCCGCCGCCTTCATCGGCTCGCTGTTGTTGCAATGGCCAGCGGGGCGTTTGTCCGACCGCATCGACCGGCGCTTGGTGATCGCTGGCCTTGCCGCGCTGGCAGCGACCGCGTCATTCGCGTTGGCGCTATGGAGCGGCCAGTTGGACAATTGGTCGGCCGTGTTCCTGTTCTTTCTATGGGGCGCGGGCGCGCTCAGCTTCTACGGAATCGCCGTCGCGCACATGGCTGACCGAGCCGATACCGGCAAGCTCGCGCAGTCTGCGGCCGGCTTGCTGTTCGTGTGGGCGGCGGGCTCGGTGATCGGGCCGCTGATCTTGGGGCCAGTTGTCGATCTGTTTGGCGTCAGCGGCATGTTCTGGTTTGCGGGGTTCGCGGCGGTGGCGGTCGGCTGGGCGATGTTCTGGCGACGCGGCGCGCGCGAGGCCGCCGTCAACAAGGAAGACTTCTCGCCGCAGATCGGCACCAGCGTCGCCGCCGGTGAGATGGCCTACGGCGAAGATGATCCGAAAGACGATGACGCGATTGCAGGCGTCGCCAATCCACGCTAGCGCGCATGCGTGCGCGTCTCCCTGCCAACATTGTTCCGCGAGTCACTCAAGATCGGCTGCTTGGGCTTTGGCGGCCCCGCCGGCCAGATCGCGCTGATGCACCGCGTCTTCGTCGATGAGCGCAAGTGGATCGATGACACGCGCTTTCAGCACATGCTGGCCTTTTGCATGCTGTTGCCGGGTCCCGAAGCGCAGCAGCTCGCGACATACGTAGGCTGGCGCCTGCGCGGTTGGGCCGGCGCGCTCATCGCTGGCTGGATGTTCGTGCTGCCTGGCGCGCTGATCGTGCTGGGCTTGTCGTGGCTCTATGTCAGCTACGGCGCGCTGCCGATGGTGGCCGCCGCATTCGACGGCGTAAAGTGCGCTGTCGTCGCGCTCGTGGCCGAAGCGCTGCTGAAAGTCGGCAAGCGCGCGCTGAAAACGTCAAGCGCCGTGTGGATTGCGATCGCGACGTTTGTCGCGCTGATGCTCGGCGCGCCGTTTCCGCTGGTGATCGTGGCGGCGGCGGTGGTTGGCCTACTTTCTCCCTCCCCCCTTGCGGGGGAGGGCGGGGAGAGGGGTGCAGGCGCCAACGTCTCAAGCGAACGCGCCGATACCCCCACCCCCGACCCCTCTCCGCAAGGGGGAGGGGCGATTGCTTTTCTCTGGCTCATTCTCTGGCTCACTCCGCCCACGCTCATCGCACTCACGCTCGGCACGGATCATGTGCTCTTTCAGATCGCGCTCCTCTTCTCGATCCTCGCGTGCGTCACGTTCGGCGGCGCTTATGCGTTGCTTGCGTATCTCACCGCCGAAGCCGCAGCGCGCGGGTGGCTGACGCCGCCGCAAATGATTGATGGCCTCGGCCTCGCCGAAACGACGCCAGGTCCGCTCATCCTCGTCAACGAGTTCGTCGGCTTCCTCGCCGGCTGGAACGCGGGCTCGCTGACGCTCGCTTTCGCCGGCGCCGCCATCGCGCTCTGGTGTACGTTCGCGCCGAGCTTCGTGTGGATATTCGCCGGCGCTCCCTATGCGGAACGCTTGCAGCAAAACCGCCGCGCCGCCGGCGCGCTCGCCGGCATCACCGCGGCGGTGCTCGGCGTCATCGCCAAGCTCGCGCTTTTCTTTGCCGCGCACGCGCTGTTTGCGCGCCAGATCACGCTCGGCCCCGCCGAATTGCCGGACCTTGCGTCAGCGCACTGGTGGATGGTCGCCCTGGCGCTCGCCGCTGGGATCGCGCTCATTCGGTTCAAGGCGAATTTGCTTCTGGTTTTGGCGGTTTGCGCACTGGCGGGGTTGGCGGCGCGGGCGGCGGGCCTGTAAGACGGCCCTCTGATTTGAGGGTTCCATGAACATCCACGAATACCAAGGCAAAGCCGTCCTGAAGGGCTTCGGCGTCGCCGTCCCGCGCGGCTATCCGGCGTTCACCACCAAAGAAGCGATCGACGCCGCCGCCAGGCTCGGCGGCTCGGTCTGGGCGGTGAAGAGCCAAATCCACGCTGGCGGCCGCGGCAAAGGCAAGTTCAAGGAAGCGCAAGCCGGCGAGAAGGGCGGCGTCCGCATCGCCTTCAAGCCGGAGGACGTCGGGCTTTTCGCCGAACAGATGCTCGGCAACACGTTGGTGACGCTGCAGACCGGTCCTGCGGGGCGCGTGGTCAATCGCATCTACATCGAAGAAGGCGTGAAGATCGCCAAGGAATTTTATCTCTCGGCGCTGGTTGATCGCGAGCAGGGGCGCGTTGCGTTCGTCGTCAGCCAAGCCGGCGGCATGAACATCGAGGAAGTCGCGCACGATACGCCAGAGAAGATCAGCACCATCGGCATCGATCCGATCGCCGGCGTCACCAAGGCGGATGCCGATAAGATCGCGGCTACGCTGGGTCTCAGCGGCGATCTCGCGGCGCAATGCGCCGATCTCGTCACCAAGCTCTACGCCGCCTTCACTAAGAGCGACATGAGCATGCTCGAAGTCAATCCGCTCATCGTCACCGAAGATGACAGGCTGATCTGCGCCGACGCGAAAGTAAGCTTCGACTCCAACGCCGGCTTTCGCCATCCGGAGTGGGCTGAGCTGCGCGACACCGGCGAAGAAGACGAGCGCGAGATCGAAGCGTCGAAGTACGATCTCTCCTACATCGCGCTCGATGGTGAAATCGGCTGCCTCGTCAACGGCGCCGGCCTCGCCATGGCGACGATGGACATCATCAAGCTGTTCGGGGCCGAGCCGGCGAACTTTCTCGATGTCGGCGGCGGCGCTGATAAGAACAAGGTCGAAGCCGCGTTCAAAATCATCCTCGCCGACCCAAAAGTAAAAGGCATCCTGGTCAACATTTTCGGCGGCATCGCCCGTTGCGACGTCATCGCCGAAGGCGTGATCGCAGCGGTGAAGAGCGTTGGCCTCGAAGTGCCGTTGGTGGTTCGCCTCGAAGGCACCTACGTCAACGAAGGCAAAGCCATCATCAAAAACAGCGGGCTGAATGTGATTGCCGCAGATGATTTGGAAGATGCGGCGCGGAAGATCGTGGCGGCTGTTAAGGGGTGAGGAATCGAACCCTGGCAACGTCCCTGATTGCAGCCATGGTGCTGGCAGCGTGCGAGGGGGGAGCAGTTTTTCGGGCTAAGGAGGATGCGCGCGCGGAATGTGAGTGGCTCATCGGTCGATATTCTAGCGAATTGGGTGAGCCGCCGCCATTGCTCTACGGAAGTGACGGTTTACCCTCGGGGATTGCAAATCGGAGAGCGAGGGAGAGTTTCGTCGCGAGGGAGCTCGATGCTGGACCGTGGATCGATGAGACTCGCGGCTCAAGATTTCAGTTCCGGTGGCCGGAGGCGAAAACTGTCGCAAGCGGAGACCCTCAGGATTGGATCGACTCCCCTGTGATATGCGCGGGGGAGCTGTGGGAACGCAGAGTAACTTTGCTCTCAATCGCCAATCGCCAACGTGAGTTTGGACGAGGCACATACTGAAAGTTCGGAGCCTTTCCTCCCCCCGACGGGTGCCGATCACCGACGCGAGCCACACGGGATATTCGCGCAAGGTCGTTCGTGCTAACCTCCACCCATGACCGCCATCACGCTCCCCGCAGATCTTGAAGCTTGGGCGCGCGCCGAAGTGGCCGCCGGGCGCGCTGAAAGCGTCGAAGCGCTGGTCGCCGATGCGCTGGGCGAGCGCCGCGCCGAGATCGAATACGTCCGCGCCAAGCTCGACGAAGCCCGCGCAAGCTTGGCGCGCGGAGAGGGCATCCCGCTGGAGGAATTTCTGCGACGCGGCGGCGAGCGCGTGTCGCGGCTCCGGGGCGCGGCCAAGGCCGCCGAATGACGCCCCGCGTTGGAGGCAGAGTCGGACCTCGACGAAATGGAGGCGTGGCTTACCGAGAACTGGGGGCCGCTGGCGGCGGCCAACGCGATCGAAGTTGTGCTGCAACGTATCGCGGCGCTTGCAGACACGCCACTTGGCGGCGCTCCCCGGCCCGAGTTCGGCGAGGCCGTGCGCTTTGTGTCTGCTGGCCGCTATGCAATTTATTACGAAACGACCGACGATGCGCTAACGGTGCTGCGCATCCTACACGGTGCGCGTGACCGCGAGTCACTCATGCGTAAGTTGGCAGAGGGGAGAGAACAAACATGATCGGCTACGTTACACTCGGCACCAATGATCTCGAACGCGGCGCGAAGTTTTACGACGCGATCGCGGCGGCGCTTGGCACCAAGCGCATGATGGAATGGCCCGGCGCGATTGCGTGGGGGACGCCGGGCGGCAGCGCCGGCATCGGGCTCACCAAGCCGTTCAACGGCGAAGCGGCGACCGTCGGCAACGGCGTCATGGTCGCGCTTGAATGCCAGGACGAGGAGCAGATCAAGCGCGTCTACGAAACCGCGCTCGCTAATGGCGGCACATGCGACGGCCCGCCCGGCCCGCGCGGGGAGGGCTTCTACGCCGCCTATTTCCGCGATCCGGACGGCAACAAGCTCAACGCCTTCAAAATGGGCTGAGCCCCGCGACCCCGCTCAGGGTTTGCAAGGCCGGCGGCGTGGGCTAGGACCCGAGCCGATTTCCATCATTGCCGGCCTTCCCATGGCCGGCTCGGGGGCCCCTTTGTCCATTCTCGTCAACGCCGCCACACGCGTCATCTGTCAGGGTTTTACCGGCAAGAACGGCACCTTCCATTCCGAGCAGGCGATCGCGTACGGCACCAAGATGACGGGCGGCGTGTCGCCAGGGAAGGGCGGCCAGACGCATCTCGGCTTGCCTGTGTTCAACACGGTTGCCGAAGCCAAGGAAAAGGCCGGCGCCGACGCCAGCGTGATCTACGTGCCGCCGGCGGGTGCCGCAGCGGCGATCGAGGAAGCCATTGAAGCCGAAATCCCGCTCATCGTCTGCATCACCGAAGGCATTCCGGTGCTCGACATGGTGCGGGTGAAGGCGAAGTTGGCGAAGTCGAACTCCATTCTGCTCGGCCCGAACTGCCCCGGCGTGCTGACACCGAACGAATGCAAGATCGGCATCATGCCCGGCCAGATTTTCCGCAAGGGCAAGATCGGCGTCGTCTCACGCTCCGGCACGCTGACCTACGAGGCGGTGTTCCAGACCACCAACGAAAACCTTGGCCAGTCGACCGCTGTCGGCATCGGCGGCGATCCGGTGAAGGGCATGGAATTCATCGACGTGCTGGAGCGCTTCCTGGCCGATGATGAAACCCAGGCCATCATCATGATCGGCGAAATCGGCGGCTCGGCCGAAGAGGACGCCGCTCAGTTCCTGGCCGACGAGAAGAAAAAGGGCCGCTGGAAGCCGGTCGTTGGCTTCATCGCCGGCTCAACTGCGCCGCCCGGCCGCCGCATGGGCCACGCCGGCGCTATCATCTCCGGCGGCAAAGGCGATGCGCCGTCGAAGATCGCGGCGCTGGAAGCCGCCGGCATCAAAGTCGCCCCGCACCCGGCCGCGCTCGGCCGGACGATGACGGAACTGCTCAAGGGCTGATCTAGGGGCCAAATCCGGCAGCCCTGCGCCATCGCAGCCCTTCAATCCTTTACCGACGCACTTTAGAAGGGGCGCCGCCGTGGGCGCGGCCCTATATTTTGTCTTCGCGCCCGTACTTTCCGAGAGGTTTGCGCTCCATGGCGGACGACGCCCGCAGCTTGCCCAATACCGCGATGCTCGAAACGAGTTTTCTCTACGGCGCCAACGCGACGTTCATTGAGGAAATGGCTGCGCGCTACGCCAAGGACCCACATTCGGTCGATGCATCCTGGCGGACCTTCTTCGACCAAGTGCGCGACGATCCCGAAGCGGTGCGCGCCGCGGTGCTTGGGCCGTCCTGGTACCGGCCCGAACTAGCGCAGCCACAGACCACCGAAACAACGCGCCTGATGGACGGCGACTGGGGCGGGCTCACTGCGCGCCTCGAAAAGAAGGTGGCGGCGCGTCTGCCGAACGGCGCCTCGTCGCAAGATATTCAGTCCGCCGCGCGCGACAGCATTCGCGCGCTGATGATGATACGCGCCTATCGCACGCGCGGCCACTTGAACGCCAATCTCGATCCGTTGGGCATCGAAGTGCGTCCCGATGCCCCGGAACTCGATCCAGCCAGCCACGGTTTCGGCTCGGACGATCTCGACCGACCAATCTTCATCGATGGCGTCCTTGGTCTCCAGACCGCCACCGTGAATGAGATGCTGGCGATCCTGAAGCGCACCTATTGTTCGACCTTCGGCATCGAGTTCATGCACATCACCGATCCGGCCGAGAAGAGCTGGATCCAGGAGCGCATCGAAGGACCGGACAAGGAGATCGCGTTCACACCGGAAGGCAAACGCTCAATCTTGAAGAAGCTGGTCGAAGGTGAGGGCTTTGAGAAGTTCGTGCACAAGCGCCATCCCGGCACCAAGCGCTTCGGCCTCGATGGCGGCGAAGCGATGATCCCGGCGATGGAGCAGATCATCAAACGCGGCGGCGCACTCGGCGTCGATGAGATTGTGTTCGGCATGGCCCACCGCGGCCGCTTGAACATTTTAGCCGCCGTCATGGGCAAGCCGTACCAAGCGATCTTCCATGAATTCCAAGGCGGCTCAGCGACGCCGGACGACGTGCTTGGCTCCGGTGATGTGAAGTACCATTTGGGCGCCTCGTCCGATCGCGCTTTCGACGGCAACACCGTCCACCTTTCTCTCACGGCTAACCCAAGCCACCTTGAAATCGTGAACCCGGTCGTGCTGGGCAAGGTCCGCGCTAAGCAAGCGCAACGCTCGACCTGGACGGAAGAGGGCCAGGCGCTGCACGATTTGCGTGCGCGGGTGATGCCGCTGCTCATCCATGGCGACGCGGCATTTGCGGGGCAGGGCGTTGTCGCCGAGTGCTTCGCGCTGTCCGGTCTGCGTGGCTATCGCACCGGCGGCACCATGCACTTCATCATCAACAACCAAATCGGTTTCACGACCGCGCCGCACTATTCGCGCTCGTCGCCGTACCCGAGCGACGTCGCGCTCATGGTGCAAGCGCCGATCTTCCACGTGAACGGCGACGATCCGGAAGCAGTTGTGTTCGCGGCCAAGGTGGCGACCGAATATCGCCAGCTGTTCGGCAAGGACGTCGTCATCGACATGTTCTGCTATCGCCGTTTCGGCCACAACGAAGGCGACGATCCGACGATGACGCAGCCGATCATGTATCGGCGCGTGAAGGATCAGCCGACGACGCTCACCATCTACGCAGAGCGCTTGCGGAAAGAAGGCGTCGTCACGCAAGCCGAGATCGACGCTTGGCAGGACGAGTTCAACACCTTCCTCGATGGCGAGTTTGACGCCGGCAAAGCCTACCGCGTCAACAAGGCCGATTGGCTCGATGGCGTCTGGTCCGGCTTTGCGCTGCCGGTCGACGATGATCGCCGTGGCAAAACCGAAGCTTCGCTCGACAAGCTCCGTCAGATCGGCCGCGCCATCACCGAAATCCCGCGCGACTTCGAGATGCACAAAACCGTGCAGCGCGTAATCGAAGGCCGCCGCAAATCGATCGAAGAAGGCGAGGGCGTCGACTGGGCGTTGGCCGAACACCTGGCCTTCGGCACGCTGCTCGATGAAGGCTTCAACGTGCGGCTTTCCGGACAGGATTCGGCCCGCGGCACCTTCAGTCAGCGGCACTCTCACTTCATCGATCAGCAGACCGAAGAGCGCTACACGCCGCTCAACAACATCCGCACCGGCCAAGCGCATTACGAAGTCATCGACTCGTTGCTCTCGGAAGAAGCGGTGCTCGGCTTTGAGTACGGCTACACACTGGCTGAGCCAAAAACGCTGACGCTGTGGGAAGCGCAGTTCGGCGATTTCGTGAACGGCGCGCAGGTCGTGATCGATCAGTTCATCTCGTCCGGCGAGCGCAAATGGCTGCGCATGTCGGGCCTGGTGATGCTGCTGCCGCACGGCTACGAGGGGCAGGGGCCGGAGCATTCGTCGGCGCGTATGGAGCGCTTCCTGCAGCAATGCGCTGAAGACAATATGCAGGTGGTCAATTGCACGACGCCGTCGAACTACTTCCACGCCTTGCGCCGCCAGCTGCACCGCGATTTCCGCAAGCCCCTGATCGTGTTCACACCAAAGTCGCTGTTGCGCCACAAGAAGGCGACGTCGTCGCTTTCTGACATGGCCGAGGGCACCACGTTCCACCGCGTGCTCTGGGACGACGCTCAGCTTGGCAATGGGCTTACCACGCTGAAGCTGAAGCCGGACGCAGAGATCAGCCGCGTCGTGCTCTGCTCCGGCAAGGTCTATTATGATCTGCTCGACGAACGTGAAAAGCGCGGCCGCGACGATATTTACCTGCTGCGCATCGAACAGCTTTATCCGTGGCCGATGAAGTCGCTCCTCCATGAATTGGCGCGTTTTCCGAACGCTGAACTGGTCTGGTGCCAGGAAGAGCCGAAGAACATGGGCGGCTACACGTTCGCTGATCCGTGGATTGAGCTGACGCTGCAGAAGCTCGACGTGAGGGCTAAGCGCGCGCGCTACGCCGGCCGGCCAGCCACCGCGTCGACGGCGGCGGGGCTGATGTCGAAGCATTTGAAGGAATTGGAAGCGTTTCTCGAAGAAGCGCTTGGTTAGTGTGTTCGTCATTCCGGACGCGCGGAGCGCGTTCCGGAATCCAAGGGCCAACGCCGCGATGTTTGCCTTTGGGTTCCGGGCCCTCAGCTTCGCTGAGCCCCGGAATGACGGCGTGAGTTTAGTGCGGAAGCGGTGTATGCGCTGCGCAAAGGAGAATTGACGTGACTGATATCGTTGTGCCGACCTTGGGCGAGAGCGTGAGCGAAGCGACCGTCGCCAAGTGGATGAAGAAGGCCGGCGATGCCGTGAAGAAGGACGAGACGTTGGTCGAGCTTGAGACCGATAAGGTCTCAGTCGAAGTATCGGCGCCTGAAGCTGGAACGCTGAGCGAAATCGTCGCCGCCGAAGGCGCGACTGTTGGCATCGGGGCGCTGCTTGGCCGCATGGGCGGGGCAGGGGCGCAACCGGCGCAAAGCGCGCCGAAAGCCGAAGCGCCAAGAGCTGAACCGCCAAAGACCGCGGCGCCACCGTCGCCGCAACCCGCGAGCAACGGCGCCGCCAAGCAAGCGCCGCCATCGGTGCAGCGCATCGCGGCTGAAGCCGGCGTCGATGTCAGCGGCGTCACCGGCAGCGGCAAGGACGGCCGCGTCACAAAGGCTGACGCGCTGGCCATCATCGAAAACCGCAGCACTCAAAGCTCGCAATCGCAAACCGCGCATCCGCCGCTGCAAGCCCGCGTCGTCGGCGAGCGCGAAGAGCGCGTGCCGATGACGCGCCTCCGCAAGACCATCGCGCGGCGCCTCAAGGAAGCGCAAAACACCGCGGCGATGCTGACGACGTTCAATGAGGCCGACATCACGGCGATCATGGCCGCGCGCAACAAGTACAAGGACAGCTTCGAGCGCAAGCACGGCGTGAAGCTTGGCTTCATGTCGTTCTTTGTGAAGGCGTGCATCGCGGCGTTGAAGGAGATCCCCAACGTCAACGCCGAGATCGATGGCGACGATCTGATCTACAAGAACTACTACGACATCGGCATCGCCGTCGGCACCGATCGCGGCTTAGTCGTGCCGGTGGTGCGCGATGCCGATCATCGCTCGATGGCCGAGATCGAAAAGGAAATCGGCGAGCTGGGAGTCAAGGCGCGCGACGGGCATCTGAAGATCGAGGATCTGCAAGGGGCGACGTTCACGATAAGCAATGGCGGCGTCTATGGCTCGCTGATGTCGACGCCGATCCTGAACGCGCCGCAGTCCGGCATTCTTGGCATGCACAAAATTCAGGACCGCCCGGTCGTCATCGATAAGCAAATCGTGGTGCGGCCGATGATGTATCTGGCCCTGAGCTACGATCACCGCGTCGTCGATGGTAAGGAAGCGGTGACGTTCCTCGTGCGCGTCAAGGAAGGGCTCGAAGATCCAGAGCGCATGCTGCTGGATCTCTGAGCCGCTCAGCGCTCCTTGTGCAGCACCGTGAGCGCGAGGCCCCCGAGCGCCACGAGTGCGAACACCAAACCGCCTGTGTCGAGGGCCGCAGTGCTGTCGCGCGCTGTTGTCAGCGGCAGCAGAAGCAAGCCGGCGGCGAGGCCCCAGGCGCCGGCGAGCAATCGGAGGCCGCCCGACATTTTCCGCAGCGTGCGATAGGCGGCGAGCAAAAGCAGCAGCGCCGTCGCGGCGAAGATCCAGCCGGGCACGCCGGTCGCAAACTGGAAATAGGCGTTCACCGCGAACATGAGGCCAGCCGCCAGCGCGCCCCAGGCGCTCACTTTTCCCATCCACATCATACCGTTCCCTCCTGCCGTGCGGAGCCCGGGGCGCACTCGCCTCAAAGAAGAGCCCTGATTCCAAAGTCATTCTTCCGCCCATTGGCGGGATCGCGCTAGCGCGTATACATTGCTGGTCCCGCTCGGGAAGAGCGGATGGGAGGGGACCCCATGACGTTCATTTTGCGCTGGCCTTCGATTTTGGCGCTGCTCGCCTTGGTGCTGCTCAGCGCGCTCGGCGCGTTGGCTGCGGCTGGCTTTCTGACGGGCTTCGAAGCGCCGATCGCACAGGTGCAGGAGGTGCAAGCCGCCGCCGCTGAAAGCGGCGCGGCCCAGGCCACCTGGATCGATGTCGGCCTGTTGGCCGGCGCTGCGATCTTCTTTCTGATTTCCGCCATTCGCCTGATGCGCCGCACGCAAGCGTTCTGGATGTGGCTGCTTGGCTTTGCCTGCTATGGCGGCCGCTGGGCGTGGGCGCAGCAGGATAGCGGCGGCCTCGTCGCGACCGTGCAGAGCGTCGATGTGAATGCCTACCGCACGCCGCAAAGCGTGTTGGCCGATCTCTCGACCACCGAGGGGCAGCTTGCCATCCTCGCTCTGGTGATGATCGTCGGGCTGATCGTGTTCATTGTCGATGCGTCCGACCGTTCCTATTGGGACAAGCAAGGCGCCTGAGCCAGCTTCGCAGAGCAGGGCGGTAGAAACGCGGATTGATCGCCGCGAATGCGGGCCTATGTTCCGGCCATCTGTTCGCGCGCCGAAGCGCGCTTCCATGTCATCACCGGAGCAGCCATGTCGTACGATCTCGTCATCATTGGGGGTGGTCCTGGCGGCTACAATTGCGCCATCCGCGCCGGCCAGCTCGGGCTGAAGACGGCGATCATTGAGAGCCGCGGCAAGCTCGGCGGCACGTGTTTGAATGTCGGTTGCATTCCGTCGAAGGCGCTGCTGCATGCGAGCGAATATTTCGAGGCGGCGACGAAGACGTTTCCGGCGATGGGCGTGAAGGTAAGCGGCGTCGAACTCGATCTGCCGCAGATGCTGAAGCAGAAGGAAGATGCGGTTGAGGGCCTGACCAAGGGCGTCGAGTTTCTCATGCGCAAGCACAAGGTCGATTACGTCAAAGGCTTCGGCCGCATTGCTGGCGTTGGCCGGGTTGAGGTCACCGACGCCGATGGCGCTAAGCAAACGCTGGAAACCAAGAGCATCGTGATCGCTACGGGCTCGGTGCCGACGCCGTTGCCGGGTGTTGAGATTGACGAAGAGCGTGTGGTCACCTCGACCGGGGCGCTGTCGTTGAAGCAAGTGCCGGGCAAGATGATCGTCATTGGCGCCGGCGTTATCGGGCTTGAGCTTGGCAGCGTCTGGCGCCGGCTTGGCGCGGAAGTCACCGTGGTTGAGTTTCTCGACAAGATCACGCCGACCATCGACACCGAAATCTCCACTGCGTTTCAGCGCACGTTGAAGAAGCAGGGGATGAAGTTCGAGCTCGGCCACAAAGTTGCTGGCGTTGAAAAAACCAGCGGCGGTTTGCTGGTTTCGATCGAGCCGGCGAAGGGCGGGGCGGCGCGGACGTTGGAAGCCGATGTCGTACTTGTTGCGATTGGGCGGAAACCCTTCACCGAGGGCTTGGGCCTCGAAACCGTTGGCGTGAAAACCGATCAGCGCGGCTTTATTCCGAACGATCACTTCAAGACCAATGTCGACGGCATTTACGTCATCGGCGATTGCACCACTGGGCCGATGCTAGCGCACAAGGCCGAAGACGAAGGCATCGCGGCGGCGCAGATTATCGCCGGGCAATGGGGGCACGTGAATTACGACGTGATCCCGAACGTCATCTACACCGATCCGGAAGTCGCCACCGTCGGCAAGACCGAGGAAGAGCTGAAGGCGGCGGGCATCGAGTACAAGGCCGGCAAGTTTCCGTTCATGGCCAATTCGCGCGCCCGCACCAATCATGAAACCGAAGGCATGGTGAAAGTGCTGGAGGAAGTTGCGACCAAGAAGGTCGTCGGCGTGCACATGGTCGGCACGGGTGTTGGCGAGATGATTGGCGAAGTGTGCGTGGCGATGGAATTCGGCGCGAGCGCCGAAGACATCGCCCGCACTTGCCACGCGCACCCGACGATGAGTGAAGCCATCAAGGAAGCCGCCAAGGGCGTTGATGGCTGGACGATGCAGGCTTGAGTTTCTCCCTCCCCGCGAGGGGAGGGTGTCGCGAAACTCGTTTCGCGACGGGTGGGCGAGGGCGCCCAATCAGCAAGCACAGCGTTTCCACCCCACCCGTCAGCTTCCGCTGCGCGCAAGCTGACACCCTCCCCTGGTGGGGAGGGAAGGCGCGCGGCTTCGCGCGCGGAATCCGAGCTTTTCGGCCGCGCGTGTCACGTCAGATTTTTGCGAGAATTACGAGCTGTCGGCGAGCGCGGGCAGGGCGGGCGCGGCGCTCGTGGCGAAGCCGCGCGCGGGCGGCGCGACGGGGATGAAGTGGCAGAGCCGCACGCCGCGGCGCAGGCGGCGGGTGAAGCGCGCGATGTAGCGCGCTGGCGCCAGCAGCGCCTCAGCCAGATGCACCAGGCGATCGAAGACGCCGCCATGGCCCAAGCGAACCCGCGCCGCCTTCATCAGAAGGCGCGCGTTCGAACAAGTGCGGCGAAAGCCGTTGGGTGCGTGGAGCGGTCGGCGACGCGGTGGCGGTCGGCGCAGGTGCGCGGCGGCGCGCAGAAACAGGATGCACTCGACCTGCCGCTCGGCATGGCGCACGAAGCGTTTCATGCGCCGTTTGCCTTCGGCGCTGGGAAATTGGATCAGCAGCGACAACAGCCAGCACACGCGCCACCACATCGCGGCGGTGAACGCCTCGATCTGGTTGGTGCTGGTGTGGGGCTGATGTTGTTTCATGCGCGGCATTCTATGGCTGCGGCAAGTCGGTCGGATTGATTTTGCGCCGAGGCTTGCGCGGCAAGGCGTTTGCGAGATTTTTGCGGGGATAGGCGGGGGGTCTATCCCTCAAATTGATCCCCAGAGATGCCGGCTGGAGGCCGGCGGTCCGGGTTGGCGCGGGCCTGTGAAATTGCCGAATGCTCACTATGCCGCCGCCTCTATCCGCGCTTGTGTGGGTCCACCGCGAGCGAGGGGAGATCGGCTTTGCTGGTACTGACAACTGAGCGCTTGGCGCTGCTTGCACTCGACCGCGACTTGGCCGCGCTGCAGGCCGGCAGTCGCACCTCGTTCTTCAACGCCCTCGCGGTGACGCACGAGGCGATGTGGCCGCCGCTGCCGTTCGAGCCGGCGGCGTTCGAATGGGCCGCCAAGCACCTGGAGCACGACCCTGAAGGGCAGGGCTGGTACGGCTGGGCTATGCTCGCCAACGATGGCGAACGCGCGCCGCCGCGCATTGTCGGCATCGCGGCTTTGATTGGCCGTCCGGATGAGGATGGCGATGTTGAGCTGGCGTTCGGTCTGCAGTCGGAGTTTCGCGGTCGCGGGTTTGGCGGCGAGGCGGTGCGGGCGCTGACGGCGTGGGCGTTCGCCAACGGCGCTCGGCGCGTGATTGCGCATCTCGACGCCGAGGACGCGAACGCGGCGCAAATGTTGGCGCGCAGCGGCTTTGCCGACATTGGCGAGCGGCCGTATCCGGGCGTCGCTCGCTGGGCGCTCAGCGCTGCAGCTTAGGTTTGGAGCGCCGGCGTCCTCGCCGGCACGGCGCAGCAGCTACTGACACGCACTGGTGCTTGTTCGATCGGGCGGTATGCCGGCGAGGGCGCCGGCGGTCCAAATTAATTTTGGCCTTCGCCGAGCATGCCTTGCACGGCGCTACTCGTGGCGCATTGAATGAGCGCGTCGCGGGTGACGGGGTCGATGTTCTCGGCGCTGCGGGCGGCGCCTTCGATGCTGCCGCTCTGCACGGCTTCAGTCACGACGCCGGTAATGTCCTCGACATGTTCGGGGGTGATGCGCGCGCCGAGGCGCTCTTGTACGCAGCCGCAGAAGGCTTCCGATTGGCCGGCGAGCACGCAGGCGGTGCGTGTATCGACAGCGCTGCTGGCGGCTTCGAGCGCTTGGCCGCCAAGTTTGGCTATGTCTTGCGTGGCTTGTTCATCGCAGGCGGCGAGCGCGAGGATGGCGGCGAGGGTGATGAGGAATCGCATCGCGCTTATATGGACTGCCGACGCGCCCCCGGCCAGCGTCACTCCGCCGCGCTGATCAGGGTTTGGATGCGGGTGAGGTATTCGATCCAGGCGGCCCGGCCCTGCTTGGTGAGATGCACCAAGGTCAGCGGCTTTTTGCCGGAGAAGGTCTTCTCGAGCCGCACGTAGCCGGCTTCTTCGAGTTTCGAGAGATGCGTTGAAAGATTGCCGTCGGTGGCGTTGACCTTGGCCTTGAGTTCCACGAACGGGGCAGGGGAGACGGTCGACAGATACGCCATCATCCCCAGGCGCAAGCGCCCGTGGATAACGTCGTCGATGGCGGTGTGGTCAAAGCGGCTCAAACGATCGCCGAAGGTTCGCGCTTCAGCAGGATCAAGCCCGGCCAGGTGAGCGCCAGCAGGCTGCCGATCGCGGCGACGATGTAGGCCCAGTTCATGTTGGCGAACAGGCAGAGCGTGCCGGCCACCGCGATCGATAGCCAGCCGAAAGCGCGCAGCCAGGTTTGCTCCGAGAGCGACGCGGTGCCGAACAAGGCCGCGCCGTAGAGCGCGAACGCGGCGCCGAAAATGGCGTTGGTGGCGGTGGGGTCGTTGCTGATGATCATGCGTGCGATCGAGCCGATGACGACGGCCATGATCGCGATCGCCGCGCCGACCCACAAAGCGCGCTCGGCGCGGACGCCGATCGTGGTCAGTCCAGGCTTGCCGCGTGTGCGCAGGCGCAAGATGGTCATGCCAATGCCGGCGATCACGCCGTAGGCGATCCATAGCAACGCGAAGCTGGCGCCGCCGTTTGCCGGCAGCAATCCTTCAAGAACGCCGTATTGGGCGGTGAAAGCGAGCGCGTTCAGCACGCCCCAGAGCACGAGGTACGAGCCGCCGAGCAGCGGCGCGTGCCGGCCTTCTTCGGCGAGCGTGCGCGCATAGGCCAGATCTTCGAGCAATTCCTCGCGTGTCATTGGCCGTCTCCGCACACACTTTGAAATGCAAAGTACGTCGCCAGGGAAGCAGCGTCAACACGGGATGCGGTGTTAGCGATGTCGAGAGTGGGGTGCGGCGCGGCGCGCCTGCGAAAGGATCAGCGTTTGAATTGATAGCGCGAGAGACGGCGGCGTTCGTAGCGGGAGCGGGGGCAGCGAATGACCGGAGCGCGCATCGAGATCCTTGGTCTTTGCGTATGAACCTAACGGCGAAGGGGGACGCTTGCGCATCCCCCTTGCCGGTCTTCTTTACATCGCGGGAGCGACGACGACCTTCGCCTTGCGGGCGGTCTTGCGCTTGGCGGTCTTGCGGACCGTCTTGCGAGCGGCCGGCTTGCGGGCCGTCTTCTTCGCGGTCTTGCGCTTGGCAACCTTCTTGGTCGCCTTCTTGGCGGTCTTCTTCGCCGTCTTGCGCTTGGCGGCCTTGCGGACGGTCTTGCGAGCGGCGGTCTTGCGGGCCGGCTTTTTGGCCGAGGCCTTCTTTACTTTCTTAGCCATCTTAGTTTCCTCATCTTTACTTGTGTTGGTACTGGGTTGGATGGGAGTTGTTTGACTCTCCGAGGATTTTTTTGCAGCAATTTGGTTTGCAAGTAGTTTCCGCAAGTCATCGCGCGCATTTTTCTGCATTCGCGTTTTTTGTTTGCGCGAGCACTCTGCGAAAACTCTGCGGCCCTTATTGCACAAGGCTTTTTGCGCACCGCGCGCACGCAAAAACATCACGCGCGCGGATGTGCGCGGCGATACAGCTGCAGAATTTTTTTTGCTTCGACGCTCGCATACGTCTGAGTCGTCGACAGCGATTCGTGTCCGAGCAGCTCTTGGATCGCTCTGAGATCGCCGCCGTTTGCGAGCAGATGCGTCGCGAACGAGTGCCGCAAAGCGTGCGGCGTGGCGCTCGACGGCAAGCCCAGCGTCATGCGCAAACGCTGCATCAGGTCTTGCGCCATGCGCGGAGAGAGCGCGCCGCCGCGTGTCGCGCGGAACAATGGCGCATCTTCGGTGAGCGCGTAGGGGCAGAGTTCGGCGTAGCGCGCCACCGCTTCGCGCGCCGCCGGGAGCAACGGCACGATGCGCTCTTTGCCGCCTTTACCGACGATGCGCAGCGTCTCCGGCAGCGGCAAATCGGCGCCGGTCAGCGCCAAGGCTTCGCTGATGCGAAGGCCGGCGGCGTAGAGGAGGGTGATCAGCGCTGCGTCGCGGGCGCCGATCCAGTCCTGATTTGCGATCTCTGACGCTTCCGAGATCAGGTTCAGCGCCGCCGCTTCCGACACCGGGCGCGGCAGGCTGCGCTTCAGCTTCGGCCCGCGCACCAGCGCCAGGCGCGCATTAGCGACGCCGTGCCGGCGCTCAAGATAGCGATAGAAACTGCGGATGGCGGCGAGTGCGCGCGAGATCGAACGATCAGCGAGCGCGTCGGGGCCTTGGCGGCGATGCGCCAAATAAGCCCGCAAATCGCGCGGTTCGAGCGCGGCGAGATCTTGCGCGGACGGCTCGCCGCCGAGGTGATGCGAGAGGAAGCCGAGGAAGGCGGCGACATCGCGCTCGTAGGCTTCGACGGAGTTGACCGCAAAGCGCCGCTCATCGCGCAGATGCGCGATCCAGGTGCTGAGGAGCGTGGCGGCGGCGGTCATGGGGAGAAGCTAGCCGCGATTACTAAAAATAACTCACCGCTCGCTTCGTCATCCTGGGGCTCGCGTCAGCGAGAACCCAGGACCCAGGGGCAGGCACGCAGCCCTACGATCCCCTGGGTCCTGGGTTCGCACTGCGTGCGCCCCAGGATGACGGTGGGGGTGGGTCTGGCGCTTCCACCGAATCCCTCGACCCCCTAGATTCATGCCGATGTCCTCAACTGCCCGTCGCCGCGCCATGGATGCGCTGAAGCGCCAGCGCGCGCCCGCGCCGGCTGGGCCGCTGTTTGCGGTGGCCGAGGAGGGGTCGGACTTCGTCCACGATACGTTGGACAAGGTGGCGGTGCTCTTCCCGTTGCCGCTGCCGGAGCCGTTCGATTACCGGGCGGCGTCGTCGCTGGGCATCAAGCCGGGCATGCACGTGATCGCACCGATCGGGTCGCGGCTGGTGCGCGGCGTGGTGTGGGACGTGCAGCCCGATCATCCGGGCGCGGCGAACTTGAAAGCCATCGAAGAAGTGCTGCCCGGCTCGCCCGTGCCTGAGATGTCGCGCGCGTTCATTGACTGGGCGGCGAAGTATCTGGTGCGGTCGCCGGGCGATCTCGTGCGCATGGTGGTGCGTTCGCCGGAAGCATTGTTTCCGCCGCCGACGCACACCGTGATTGCGCCAACAGGCGAGCCGCCGCCGAAGCTTACCGAAGCGCGCAAGCGCGTGATGGAAGAAGCGGGCAAAGAGCATGTGAGTGCGGCCGAGCTGGCGCGGCGGGCGGAGACGTCTTCAGCGGTTGTTAAAGGCTTGGTCGATTGCGGCGCGCTGACCAAGCTAGAGATTAGCGAAGACCCGCCGTTTCCGCCGCCGAACCTTGAGATGTCCGGCAAGGCGCTCTCGGGCATCCAGCAAGCCGCCGCCGATGAAATGTGCGCCACGGTGCGCGCTGGCGGCTTTCATGTGGCGCTGCTCGACGGCGTCACCGGTTCGGGCAAGACGGAAGTTTATCTGGAGGCCGCAGCCGAAGCGCTGAAGCTTGATCCCACGGCGCAGGTGCTGGTGTTGTTGCCGGAAATCGCGCTGACACAAGCGGCGATGAGCCGGTTCAACGCGCGCTTTGGCGTAACGCCGGTCGAGTGGCACTCAGCTATTCCGCACAAAGCCCGCCGCCGCGCCTGGCGCGAGATTGCGGCGGGGCGGGCGCGGCTTGTTGTCGGCGCGCGCTCGGCGCTGTTTCTGCCTTACCCAAACTTGAAGCTCATCGTCATCGATGAAGAGCATGACTCGTCCTACAAGCAGGAGGAGGGCGTTATCTATCAGGCGCGCGACCTGGCGGTGGCGCGGGCCAAGCTCGGCCATTGCATGGTGATCCTCGCCAGCGCCACGCCGTCTTTGGAAACGCTGGTGAACGCGCAGTCGGGCCGTTACGCGCATGTGAAGCTGCCTTCGCGCCATGGCACGGCGGAATTGCCGGATGTCGAACTGGTGGATCTGAAGATCGACGCCCCGGAGAAAGGCCGCTGGCTTTCACCGCGGCTGATCCGCGGCGCGGCCGAAGCGATGCTGCGCGGCGAACAATCGCTCTTCTATATGAACCGCCGCGGCTACGCGCCGCTGACATTGTGCAAAGGCTGCGGCCACCGCATGCGTTCGCCCGATAGCGATTCATGGTTGGTCGAGCATCGCTATTCGGGCCGGCTCGTGTGCCACCTCACCGGTTTTTCGATGCCGAAGCCTAAGGAGTGCCCGGAGTGCCTAGCGCCGGATAGCTTCACCTCGATCGGGCCGGGCGTTGAGCGGATCGAAGAAGAAGTGCGCTTCTTCTTCCCGGAAGCACGCATCGAAATTTTCTCTTCCGACACGACGCCCAACGGCGACGCCGTGCGCGATCTGGTGGCGCGGATGGAGAGCAATGAGATCGATATCCTGATCGGCACGCAGATCGTCGCCAAGGGCCACAACTTCCCGAACTTGACGTTCGTTGGCGTGGTCGACGCTGACCTCGGCTTGAAGGGCGGCGATCTTCGCGCCGGTGAGCGCACGTTCCAACTTGTCAGTCAGGTCGCGGGCCGCGCCGGCCGTCACGAAAAAAAGGGCAGGGCGCTTATTCAAACCTACGCGCCGCACGAGCCGGTGATGCAGGCGCTGCTGCTGCAGGATCGCGACGCGTTCTTCGCTGCCGAGATCGCCGAGCGCGAAGCCGCCGGCATGCCGCCCTATGGACGCTTGGCGGCGGTGATCGTCTCCGCACCGGATGAATTGGTCGCCAATGATGCGGCAAAGCTGATGGGAGAGAAGGCGCCCGTCGTGGAAGGGCTCGATCTCTGGGGGCCTGCGCCTGCGCCGCTCAGCGTCATCCGCGGGATGCACCGGCGCCGCTTCCTCATCCGCGCCAATCGCGGCGTCGATGTCAGCGCGTTCTTGGCCGCGTGGTCGAGCCGTGTGAAACTTCCAAGCGCCGTGCGGGTGCAGATCGACGTCGATCCGTATTCGTTCTTGTAGTGAGGTGGGAATGACGCGACTTGGACTTGGCGCCGTCTTGGCGGTTGTGCTTTTGGCTGCCACCGCTTACGCGACGGAGCCGCGCACGGCGGAATGGGCGGCCGAACAGCAGCAGCTTGGCGAAGATTTGTTCGACGATCGCGACTTCATCGGCGCTGAAGCGGCTCACCGCGCCGCGCTGGAGGTTCGCACGCGCGGGGCCGATCCTTTGGGGTGGGCCGAGTCCACCGCGTCCGCTGGCGCGGCGCAATCGTTTCGCGGCATCCGCACGCGCGACACCGTCGCGCTCGAGGGCGCGATCCGCGACTATCAGGCGGCGCTCGAGGTTTACTCTCGCGCCGATACGCCAGAGCCGTGGGCGCGCACGCAGAATAATCTCGCGACGGCCTTGGTGTGGCTCTCGCAAGTCCGCGGCGATCAATCGGTTGCCGAGCTAGAGGCGGCGGAGCGTGCTTTCCGCAGTGTGCTGGAGGTCAGCACGCCGGCGGCGAGCCCGGCCGACGCAGGCGTGGTTCTCTACAATATCGGCACGGTGCAGGAGCGCATTGGCGACCGGTTGACCGGCGAGGCGCAAGTGTGGCGTCATCGCGAAGCGTCGGAAACGTATGCGCTGGCGCTGGATACCTTGCGCCGGGGCGGCAGTTTTGAGTATGCGTCAAATGTCGAGCGGCGTGTCAGCCCGTTCATGAACCGCGTCGCGGCGATGGAGTGAGGGCAATGGCGCCGAACGTCAGCTGCCGTCCCTCAGCAGCGGCGCCAGATCCGCTTCCAACTTGTCCAAGCCGCCTTGCAACAACGCCCAAAGAATTGCCGCGTCAACGCGTCCGTAAGCGTGGGCTAGAATGTGGCGCGTCGCGACAATCTGCGCCCAAGGCACTTCAGGTGCGCGTGCGCGAACTCCGGGTGGCACCGCGCGCGCGGCTTCGCCGATGATTTCGACGCAACGCGTAACGGCGTGAACGGTTTTCAAGTCGGCGAGGAAGGCATTCTCATCCAGCCCCGTCGCATGCGTGCGGGCGTGGCGCGCGTATTCGATCATGTCGGCTACGAGGATGCGCCAATCCTTGTCAGGCATAGATCAGATCGGCCTCGATGCGTTCGCGCAGTCCAGGGTGGATCGATTGCGGCGTGAACAGATCAACGGGCGCGCCAAGTCTCTGCTCCAGATCTAGCTTCAAGCCGGCGAAGGCGAATAGGTCGGGTGTGCGGCCGGGTGCGAACTCTACGATAAGGTCGATATCGCTTCGCTGATCGGCATCGTCCCGCGCGTGGCTTCCGAACAGGCCAATGCGTTCCACGCCATGGCCGGCGAGCCAGGGCTGCAGGGCGCTGAGGCGCTGAAGGAGCGAGGCGCGGTCCATGCCCTATTGTTCCACAGGTGCGATCAGATTTGAAGCGGCAGTAGCGGCGCGAGCATCGCCAAGGTTAAGCTCCCGCCTGTGACGCACACCTGCTTCAATCTGATTTGGGCGATGATGAGGCTGCTCGGGTTGCTCGCGCTCCCGCTTTGCGCTGCCAGTGCGGCGTGGGCGCAGGAGGCGGCGCTGTTGGCGCCGGATCCGGCCGGCGTGGCCACGATTGCAACACAAGCGGCGGAGGGGCAGGCGATCGTGACCGTGCCGGTGCGCCACGGGCGTGTTGGCCGTTTGCAGAACGACATTATCGGCACGGGAATCGTGAACAGCGATCGCGTCGTTGTGCCGCGCGGGACGCCGGTTTATGCGGCGGCTTTCACTGAGATGCGCGGCGACGATACGACTGGGCAACTGGAAGGTTGGTGCGGTGTTGTCGTGGAGCGTGGCCGCGAGCGGGGCTATTGCATGTTTCCGCGCGGGCGGGGCGCCGTGCTTGGCATTTTGCCGTCGGACGGATCGCTCCACGCGCCGACGCGGCTTGCCGATTACGGGTTGCGGCCGATCACTGTCCCGCAGGTCGAAGTAGATGAGGCGGCGCATGAAGCCCTGCCAGATATAGAGTTGCGGATCGCGTTCGTGGAATGGAACGCGGACGACATCGATCTGCGTCAGCAGATCGTCATCAATGGCGCGACGTTCGACGTTGGCGCGTTGCCGGTCACGCGGCGGGGCGATGGTTCGGCGGTGTTGAGCGTGCAAGGCGTGCGCTTGCGGTTGACGCCATCCTCTGATGAAACAGGCGTGCTGATCGAGCGTATCGCGGAGTAGCGCGCATGACTTACAAGCCTTTCGACCTCACTGGCCGCGTCGCGCTGGTCACCGGCGGCAATGGCGGCATCGGGCTTGGCATGGCCGAGGCGATGGCGCAGGCGGGCGCCAGCGTCGAGATTTGGGGCACCAATGCCGAGAAGAATGCGCGTGCGCTGGAGCGGCTTTCGGCGCACGGGACGAAAGTGAATGCGCGGATTGTCGATGTCTCGAAGGAGGAGAACATCGTGGGCGGCTTTAACGCGACGCTGGCGGCGTTCGGGCGCGTCGATGCGTGCTTTGCCAATGCTGGCGTCTCCAATCGCTGGAAGTCGTTCCTCGACATTGGCGGCGACGATTATCGTCGCCTCATGTCGATCAACCTCGACGGCGTGATCTGGACGTTGCGCGAAGCGTGCCGGCACATGAAGGCGCGCGCGGAGTCGGGCGACCCGGGCGGCTCGGTCGTCACTGTTGCTAGCATGGGCGCGCTGTGGGGCTCGCCGCGGAACGAGGATTATAGCGCGTCGAAAGCGGCGGTGATCGCGGTGACGAATGGCATCGCCGTCGAGTTCGCGCGCTACGGCGTGCGGGCCAACTCGATTCTGCCGGGCTGGATCGCCACCGACATGACGGGCGCGGCGCAGGAGAATGATGTCTTCACAAAGAACGTCATTGGCCGCGTGCCGTACCGGCGCTGGGGCGAGCCGGAGGAGTTCGGCGGTATCGCGGTTTATCTCGCCAGCGATGCGTCGCGTTTTCACAATGGCGACTCGATCGTTATCGATGGCGGCTACGGCAAGTTCTAGACGTCATCCTCGCCGATAGCGCCGCCTTCGCCTTCGAGCCGGTTGAGCTGGCGGACGTCCTTCCTTGTGAAGCGCAGGCGCACGCCGACGCCCATGTCGCCTTCTTCGAGAAACACCGCGCCGGCTTGTTCGAGCGCGTGCTTCAACGCGCCGCAACAGGCGCCGCTCAAGTCGCCGCCGCCGGATTCGAAGGTGCGGATGTCGGCCTTGGCGACGCCCGAGGCTTCAGCCAGCACCGTGCGCGAAATCTGCGTTAGGGCCCTGGCGGCGCGGCACATAGGCCCAGTGATTTGCATATTCGCCTCCGGTCGCGCGGCTGATAGAGTAGGGGCATGCCGCGCGCACTCTTTATTTTCGCCGCCCTGGCGCTGCTTGTCACGCCCGCGCGCGCGCAAGACGAACCGACGCCGGTGGCGGCCGTCGCGGAGCTGATGGTCAAAGCTTTGGCGCCGCGTTCGTACGGCGACTGGGCCTATCGCTGGGGCGCCGTCAGTATCCGCATCTCGCGCGATATGCACTGGCACCTGTTTGAGCCGGACGCGCGCGACCGCCCCGCTGACGCGGTGGCGCGGCGCAATGGGTGGATCACTGTACGCGGCCAGAGCGTCGGCATTTCCGCGTTCGGCGGGGACCAGTTTGTCACCCATCTCACCTTCGAACTGCCGGCGGCGTCGACGCTCACACTGGTGGAGGCGTTGCGCATGGCTGGCGCCGAGGTGTCGTTCCAGGCCGATTATGAAACGTATTCCGAGTACGTGGTCACGCCGGCGGGCCGCCGCCCCGGCTTGCTCACCAGCACCCGCATTTGTACGTCGCCACAAAGCGCCGCCGCGCAACGCTGCCACGATGAAATGACGCTGACGTTCGGCGCGCCTCAATGAGCGGCGACCGGCGTGGCCGCTGTGCGGGGCCCGAGCTTGCGCCGCAGCGTCCGGAACAAGAGCCACATCGACAACGCGCACTGCATCATGACGGAGCTCACTGACAAATACCAAACGTGCTCGAGCGTCGCCCACGGCTGGTAGGAGATCCATACGGCGGGCACGACGAAGGTGATCGTGCGCGAGGCGCTGGCCAGCAGAGATGGGCGCGTGTCGCCGACGCCCTGGAAGAGCGAGCCGGCCGCCATCACCAAGCCGCTGAAGACGAAATTCCACGAGACGATGCGGAGGTAATCGACGGTGATCGCGATCACCGCCGGATCGTTGCTGAACGGCGTCACCATCAGCTCCGGCGCGATGTGGCAGAGCAGCGAGAGCACGATCATGATGGCCGAGCCGAGCAGCGCCGTTTGCTTGAACGTCTCGCGCACGCGGTCATAGCGTTTGGCGCCGAAATTCTGGCCGGCGATCGGCGCGGCGGCGAAGGCGATCGCCATCGCCGGTAGGAAGATCGATTGCATGATCCGCCCGCCAATGCCGAAGCCAGCTTGCGCCTCGGTGCCGAAATCGCGGATCACCCAATAGATGACCACAAAGATCACGAACATCAGCAGAAATTCGAGCGACGTCGGCAGGCCGATGGAGATGATGCGCCGCCAGGCGTCGAACTTTGGCCTAAGCGTGCGGAGGTGCAGGCGCAGATAGCTCTGCACGCGCGGAAACATGATGACGAGCCCGATTGTGCCGATGAGCGAAGCGATCGAGCTGGCCCAGCCGGCGCCGGCGGCGCCAAGCGCCACGCCGGTGCCCCAGCCGGCGATCAGCACCGGCGCCAGTATAGCGTTGATGATGACGGTTGCTGTTTGCAGCGCCATGGTTGGCATGGTGACGCCGGCGCCGCGTAGGCCCGAGATCATCGCTTGCGTTGGAAACATTAGCGCCAGCGATGGGATGAAGGCGTAGAGGTAGGCGCGGCCCTCAGCGGCGGTCGCCGCATCGGCGGCCAGCGCATCAATGCCGGCGCCGCCGAAACTGTAGCCAAACACGAGCATCAGGAGCGCGCCGCCAATCGACATCGAGATCGCCTGATCCGACATGAGATTGGCTTCGGCTTCGCTCTTGCGGCCGACGGCTTGCGCCACCGTCGCCATGACGCCGATGCTGATCATCTGCGACGCAGCCAGGGCGAGGAAGAAAACGTTGCCGGCCGCGCTGACGCCGGCCACCGAGGCGTTGCCGAGGCGCGAGACGAAATAGAGATCGATGATGAAGTAGAGAGTTTGAAAGATCAGGCTGACGCCAATGAAAGCCGCCATTCCGATCAAGTGCGCGGTGATCGAACCCTCAGTGAGATCGCGCACTCAGAGGGCCTTGATCAGCAGCACCACTGCGTCGGCGCCGGCTTTTCGATCCTCGGCGATCTCGGTGTATTCGGGCGATGTCGCCCAGGCGCGGAAGGCGGCGGCGTCGGCGAATTCCATCAGCACGACTTTGTTGCGGTCCCCCCAGTCGCCTTCAAGCACGCGCGGCGACTCGTCGGCGGCGAGCAATTGGCCGTTGTATTTTTCCAGCACCGGCATGAAGCGGGCCATGTAGCGGCCGTAGCGCTCTGCATCGTGGATGCGCAATTGCGCCAAAGCGTAAACGCTCATCGCATCAGCCTCTGCGGAAGCTCAACCGGGCGCAGACTTGATCGGGGCTGTAGGGCACCGATTCCAGTTGGCCGTCCGGCCGAGTTTCAAACTGAATCTCTTGCGTTAGGCCGACAATCCGAACCCCGCCATCGGCGGCATCGACATAGCCGAGCGCCGCGGGGCCTCCGCCGCACAGGAACGGCGCGCCGGAGTTTTGCGCTGGCGTCGCCCGATAGAGCACCGGCGATTCTTCGCCGAACAGGCCCATGATTTGCGCCAGCGCGCCGCCGGGCTGCTGGGCGGCGAGATCGTTGTTGGTGTGGTTGGCTTGTTGGAACGCCATGGCGCGACCATCGGCGTGGCGCAGCGTCAGCGTGACGACGGGGTCCATGCCTTCGGGCGCGCTGCGCGTGGTGAGGTCTGCGGTGATCCGCTCGCCCGCGATCAGCGAGGTCGAAGCGTCGGCGGCGACGAGATTGGTTCGCGTTGTCGTGCCGCCGCCAGCGCCGGCGCAGGCGCTGAGGGCGAGCGCCGCCGCGGCTAGGATGATCGAACGCATTTTCTCTCTCCTTCAGTGCGCCGCTGGCGGCGGCGGCGCACCCGACTTTTTCTTCTGCGAACTGCGCGATAGCATGTTGAGCCCTTCGACCAGCGCCGAGAAGGCCATGGCTGCGTAGATGTAGCCCTTCGGCACGTGGACGCCGAATCCTTCCGCGATCAGCACCATGCCGATCATCAAAAGGAAGCCCAGAGCAAGCATCACGACTGTGGGGTTATTGTGGATGAAGTTGGCCACCGGGTCGGCCGCTAGCAGCATTACCGTGACGGCGACGATGACCGCGGCGAACATGATCGGCACGTGGTCGGTCATGCCGACGGCGGTGAGGATCGAGTCGATCGAGAACACCAAATCCAGCAGGATGATTTGAAAGATCGCCGCGCCGAAATTCATCGCGATCGGCGCTTTTTTGTTCAGGACGTCGTCGGTCACTGCTGGATCGACGGTGTGGTGGATTTCCTTGGTCGCCTTCCACACCAGGAAGAGGCCGCCGGCGATCAAGATGAGGTCGCGCCACGAGAACGCAGTTTCAAAGCTCGGCGTGCCGTGTTCGTCGAGCGTGCCGACCCAGCCGAGATCGAAGAGGGGCGCTGTGAGCCCGACAATGAAGGCGATGGTGGAGAGCAGCACCAGCCGCATGCCAAGCGCCAGGCCAATGCCGATGCGGCGGGCCTTCGGGCGCTGATGCTCCGGCAGCTTGTTGGTCAGGATCGAAATGAAGATCAGGTTGTCGATGCCGAGCACGACTTCCATCACAATCAAAGTGAAGAGCGCCGCCCAGGCCGAAGGGTCGGAGAGTAGCGGCGCGATATCCCAGTCCATGCAGTCGGTCCCTCCAAGAGCCGGCTCCATGTAGGTGATTGGCCGTGTGCGGGGAAGGGGCGCGCCCGCCGTTCGGCGCTAGCGGCGCGGTTCCTGCCCGATCTCGACCAGGGCGTCCCACATTTCATCCGAGAAACGGATGACAGAGACGGCGGCTTTCGCCTGCGTCTTGGCCTCGATCATGCCGACCAAGGCGGCGCCTGTATCCTCTGGCGCACCAGAGACCGCTCCGAGCAATCGCGTACTCGCATGCCCGAAGCGGTCTAGGGCGCTGGTGAGGGCCACGGCGGCGTGGGGGATCGCCGTCATGTCGTGGAGACTACCGTTGTTGGTTTAAGGTCTCGTTCAGAAAGCTGGTGAATGCGTGAAAACCATCAGGGATGTGGCTCACGCGTGGATGTCGCGGTCCTTGGTTTCTGGCCAGAAGAAGAGGGTGACCAGCGCCGCGATGGCGGTGACAATCACCGGAAACCACAGGCCCATATAAATTGAGCCAGTCGCCGTGTTGATGGCGAACACCGTGGCGGGCAGCAGCCCGCCGAACCAGCCCGTCCCGATGTGATAGGGGAACGACATCGCGGTGTAGCGGATGCGGGTGGGGAAGAGTTCGACCAACGCCGCCGCTTGCGGTCCGTAGAGCGCGCACGCCGCCACGATAAACAGGGCCATGATGCCGATGACGCCGAACTTTTCCTGTAGCACGCGCCAGACTTCAGAGACGCTCCATTCCTGCATCGCGCCCGGCGCCGCGGCGGGGTAGCCGGCGTCCGTCAGAGCATCGCGCAGATTGGCGGCGAAGGCGGCCCGCGTATCGCGGATTTCGCTGGCGCTTTGGCCGAGGGCGCTGACGCTTTCCACTTCGATGCTGTCGCCAATGACCACGCGCGCGTTGGCGCCGATCGGGGCGTTGACGGTTCGGTATGAGATGCCGGCGTTTGAGAGGGCGCTCTTGGCGATGTCGCAGGCGGTGGCGAATTGCGCGGCGCCGCCAGTGAGATCGAGCTGGAAGGTGCAGTCATCGGGATTGGCGTAGACGACCACTGGCGTCGTTGCCGAGGCTTCGGCCAGCGCCGGATTGCCGGCGCGGGTGATGAAGTGAAAGCCAGGGAAATAGAGCGCCAGCATCAGCACCATCCCGAACAGCATCACCGGCTTGCGGCCGACAGTGTCGGACAGGCGGGCAAAGAAGATGTAGAGCGGCGCCGACACCAGCACGACCGTGATCATGATGATGTTCACGCTCTGGCTGTCGATCTTGAGAATGCGCTCAAGAAAGAATTGCGAATAGAAGTGCGCGGTGTACCAGACGACGCCCTGCGCCATCATCACGCCGAACAAAGCCAACAGCACGATCTTGAGATTGCGCCACTCGGTGAAGCTCTCGGCGTAGGCGCGCTTGGAGACGTTGCCTTCGTCCTGCAGTTTCTTGAATGCCGGGCTCTCTTCCAGCTGCAGCCGAATCCACACTGAGATTCCGAGCAGGCCGATCGAGATCAGGAACGGAATGCGCCAGCCCCATTCGCGAAACGCTTCTTCGCCGAGCAACGCGCGCGAGCCGAGGACGACGGCGAGGGCGCCGATCAATCCGATCGAGGCCGTGCCCTGAATCCAGCCGGTGGCGCTGCCGCGGCGGTGGTTCGGCGCGTGCTCAGCGACGTAGATTGCCGCGCCGCCATATTCGCCGCCGAGCGCGAAGCCCTGCAGCACGCGCATCGTCACCAGTAGGATTGGCGCCCAAACGCCGATCTGGTCGGCCGTCGGCAGAAGGCCGATCGCGAAGGTGGCGAGGCCCATAATGGTAATGGTGATCAGAAAGGCGCCCTTGCGCCCGGTCGAGTCGCCGATCTTGCCGAACACCAGCGCGCCGATCGGGCGGACGATAAAGCCCACCGCGAAGGTCAGCAGCGTGAACACGAACGCTTGCGCGTCCGGCAGCCCGGTGAAGAAGTTGACCCGGATGACGTCGGCGATGACGGCGTAGACGAAGAAATCGTACCACTCGAACACCGTGCCGGCGGCCGAGGCCGCGACAACTTGGCGTAGCTTGGCCGGCGAGACCTCGGCGCTGGCCGGCGCCGGCGCTGCTGCGTCTGTCATGGTTGCGTTCCCCCCGGGCTCATCGGCGCTTTTGTCGCTGAGGGGCGGGGATGAGGGCCGGTTGTCAAGTCCGAACGCGACATGGTACTTCGCGCGCGCGTCAATAAGGCCCGCGCGATCGCTTCGCTGCGGCCAGTTTGGCGTTTGGGTTTTCCCCAAGCGGTGCAATCGAAGTCAGCAGGCGTCCATGGGGGGGCCGGCGGCGGAAGCAGCGAGACAGACGTGGCAGAAACTTTCGACGGCGAGGCTTCCCAAGCGGCGGCGCGCTATGCCAACGCCGTGTTCGATTTAGCCAAGGACGCCAAGGCGTTAGAGGCGGTAGAGCAGGATTTCGCGAAGTTTGGCGCGGCCTGGGTGGAAAGCGCCGACCTGCGCGCCGTCGCCCGCTCGCCGCTGATCGATCCGGCGGAAAAGGCCGCCGCTCTGACCGCCGTCGCCGACAAACTGGGCGTCTCTGATCTAGGCCGCAAAGCCATTGGCGCGATCGCCCAGAATCGCCGCGCCGCCGAACTGCCGACCATCGCCTCCGCTTACCGCGCCCTGGTGGCCCGCGAGCGCGGCGCCCGCCAAGTTGAAATCATCTCGGCCCGCCCGCTGGGCGAGGCCGAAAAGTCTGCCATCGTCGAAGCGCTTGGGCAAAAGCTCGGCGCCAAGGTCGAAGCCGAAACAAGTGTCGACGACAGCTTGATTGGCGGCTTCGTCGTCCGGGTCGGCTCTCGCCAATTCGACGCTTCCGTAAAAGCCAAGCTGGACGCGCTGCGTCTGGCCCTGAAATCCGCCTGAGGAGTACGTAATGGACGTCCGCGCCGCTGAAATTTCCGCCATCCTCAAAGAGCAGATCAAGGGCTTTGGCTCTGAAGCCAAAGTGTCCGAGGTCGGCCGCATCCTCTCGGTCGGCGACGGCATCGCCCGCGTCTATGGCCTCGAAAACGTGCAGGCCGGCGAAATGGTCGAGTTTCCGGGCGGCGTGAAGGGCATGGCCCTCAACCTCGAACGCGACAATGTCGGCGTCGTTATCTTCGGCGACGACCGCGGCCTGAAAGAAGGCGACACCGTTAAGCGCCTCGGCGAGATCGTCGACGTGCCGGTCGGCAAGGGGCTGCTTGGCCGCGTCGTTGACGCGCTCGGCAATCCGATCGACGGCAAGGGTCCGATCCAAGCCGCCGAACGCCGCACCGTCGACGTGAAGGCGCCGGGCATCATCCCGCGCAAGTCGGTTCACGAGCCGATGCAGACCGGCATCAAGGCCATCGACGCGCTGATCCCGATCGGCCGCGGCCAGCGCGAGCTGATCATCGGCGACCGTCAGACCGGCAAGACCGCCGTCGCGCTCGACACCATCCTCTATCAGCGCGAAGCCCACGATAAGAACGCGCCGGAGAGCGAAAAGCTCTACTGCATTTACGTCGTCATCGGCCAAAAGCGCTCGACCGTTGCGCAGCTGGTCAAGACGCTCGAAGACAAGGGCGCGCTGCAATATTCGATCATCGTCGCTGCGACCGCGTCGGAGCCGGCGCCGCTGCAATATCTTGCGCCGATGTCCGGCTGCGCGATGGGCGAGTATTTCCGCGACAACGGCATGCACGCGCTCATCATCTATGATGACTTGTCCAAGCAGGCCGTGGCGTATCGCCAAATGTCGCTGCTGCTGCGCCGCCCGCCGGGCCGCGAAGCCTATCCGGGCGACGTTTTCTATCTGCACTCCCGCCTGCTGGAGCGCGCCGCGAAGCTCAACGACGACAACGGCTCAGGCTCGCTGACGGCGCTGCCGATCATCGAAACGCAAGCCAACGACGTGTCGGCCTACATCCCGACCAACGTCATCTCGATCACCGACGGTCAGATCTTCCTCGAAACCGATCTCTTCTTCCAAGGCATCCGTCCGGCGTTGAACGTCGGTCTGTCGGTGTCGCGGGTCGGTGGTTCGGCGCAGGTCAAGGCGATGAAGCAAGTCGCCGGCCCGCTAAAGGGCGAGCTCGCGCAGTACCGCGAAATGGCCGCCTTCGCGAAGTTCGGCTCCGATCTCGACGCGGCGACGCAGCGTTTGCTGAATCGCGGTGCGCGCCTCACTGAACTTCTGAAGCAGCCGCAATTCTCGCCGGTGCCGGTCGAAGAGCAGATCGTGCTGATTTATGCCGGCACGCGCGGCTATCTCGATAAAGTCGACGTCGCTCAGATCGGCCGCTTCGAAGCGGAATTGACCTCCTGGCTGCGCGCCAAGAAGGGCGATTTGTTGAAGAGCATCGCGTCCAAGAAGGACATCAAGGCCGACGGCATCGAAGACAAGATCAAAGCCGCGCTCGAAGAATTCACGGCGACGTTCGCTTAAGGAAACCGCATGCCGAGCTTAAAAGAGTTCCGCGTCCGCATCGCCAGCGTGAAGTCCACGCAGAAGATCACCAAGGCGTTGCAGATGGTGGCGGCCGCGAAGTTGAAGCGGGCGCAAGGCCAAGCCGAAGCGGCGCGGCCCTATGCGCAGCGCATGGCGCGCGTCATCGCCAATCTGGCCGCGGCGGTGTCGGGCGATAGCGCGCCGATCTTGCTGCGCGGGACCGGTAAGGACCAGGTGCATCTGCTCGTCGTGATGACGAGCGAGCGGGGCCTATGCGGTGGTTTCAACACCCAGATCGTCCGTGCTGCGCGCGAGCGGATCAATCAGCTGATCGCCGCCGGCAAGACGGTGAAAATCCTCGCCGTCGGCAAGAAGGGCCGCGATCAGCTGAAGCGCGATCACGCTGATAAGATCATCCGCTTCGTCGACCTGTCGGGCTTCCGCAGCATCAATCCGGAAGCGTCGCATCTGGTGCGCGAAGCGCTGTTGGAGTTGTTCGCCGCCGGTGAGTTCGATGTCGCGACGTTGTTCTTCTCGCGCTTCAAGTCGGTGATCAGCCAAGTGCCGACGGCGCTGCAGCTGATCCCGGCGCGCGCGCCGGAAGGCGTGACGCCGCCAGACCTGAAGGGCGCTGTTTACGAGTACGAGCCGAGCGAGGAGGAAATCCTCGAAGCGTTGCTCCCGCTTTATCTGAACGGCCAAATCCTTCAGGCGCTGCTCGAAAACCAAGCCGGCTTCTACGGCGCGCAAATGACCGCGACCGATAACGCGACGCGCAACGCCGGCGATCTGATCAAGAAGCTGACGACCCGCTACAACCGTCAGCGCCAAGCCAACATCACCAAGGAGCTGATCGAAATCATCTCCGGCGCTGAAGCGTTGTGAGGGCATTGATGGCCTCCGTCGCTGTCCTAGCGCTTGGCGCGTGTACCGAGCTGCCCGACCGCGTCGGGCCGCTGGGCTCCTGCGTTGAGATCGACGCGGCCGCTTATGCGGAGGCGCGCGGTTCCGGAACGGCTTGGCGCACGGTCGATCTCACCGGCGCCGGCTATCGCTCGCAGGCTGCGGGGCAGAATATGCAACGCTGCTGGCCGCGTGTTGATGGAATGAACTCTACCGAGCGCCGCTGTGTGCAGAAGAACGAGCTCGTTGTTGAAATGCGCACCGATGCTGCGGTCAGCCATTATCGCATCCCGGCGCGCACGACTTACATGCTGTACGGCGAAGCTGGCGAAGCCCAGTGCCGCATCGTCATGAGAGAGGACTAGGTCATGGCAGACGCACTCTTCACCACCACCGCGATTTCCAAGGGCGGCCGCGCCGGCGGCAAGGCCGCGCTCAGCGAAGGCGGCATCTGGATTCATATGGAGCACTCCAAGGGCCTCGGCGGCTCCGGCGAAGGCACCAATCCGGAGCAACTCTTCGCCATCGGTTGGTCGAATTGCTTCAACAGCGCCGTGCTGTTCGTCGCCGGCCAGAAGAAGATCGACGCGTCGAAGGCCGTCGTGACCTGCCAAGTCTCGATCGGCCGCGAAGAGGGCGGCTTGGGTCTCTCGGCAAAACTCACGCTCGCCGTGCCCGGCTTGGAGCGCGCACAGGTGCAAGACTTGATCGAGGCGGCGCACCAGGTGTGTCCGTACTCAAAGGCGACGCGGAACAACATTCCGGTGGAATTGGTGGTTGAAGGCTAGTGAAGCGCGCCGCCCGCCTCGCGCTGATGATAGCGCCGTTTCTGGCGGTGGCGGTCGGCGTGATCGCTGCTCGATTGTGGAATTGAATTGCCGCCTAGCGGCTCGAACGACGGACGAGGAAGAGTAAGATGACGAAGAAAGCTACAGGCCGCGTGGCGCAGGTGATCGGCGCCGTTGTCGACGTCGAATTCGAAGGTCCGCTGCCGGACATTTACAACGCGCTCGAAACCACCAATCGCGGCAATCGCCTGGTGCTCGAAGTGGCGACGCACTTGGGTGAAAGCAGCGTGCGCTGCATCGCCATGGACGCGACCGATGGTCTGGTGCGCGGTCAAGCCGTGACCGACACTGGCGTTCCGATCGAAGTGCCAGTCGGTGAAGAAACGCTGGGCCGCATCCTCAACGTCATCGGCGAGCCGGTCGATGAAGCGGGCCCGGTGAAGACGACCACGCGCCGCGCCATCCACCAACCCGCACCGGCCTTCGTCGATCAAAAGCCGGTCCCGGAAATGCTCGCCACCGGCATCAAGGTCGTGGATCTGCTCTGCCCGTACTCGAAGGGCGGCAAGATCGGACTTTTTGGTGGGGCGGGCGTCGGCAAGACGGTGCTGATCCAAGAGCTGATCAACAACATCGCTAAAGCCTACGGCGGTTATTCGGTGTTCGCCGGCGTCGGTGAGCGCACGCGCGAAGGCAACGACCTTTATCACGAGATGATCGAGTCCGGCGTGAACAAGGCCGGCGGCGGCCAAGGCTCGCGTTGCGCACTGGTGTTCGGTCAGATGAACGAACCGCCAGGCGCGCGCGCCCGCGTTGCGCTTTCGGGCCTGACCATCGCCGAGCACTTCCGCGATCAGGGCAAGGACATTCTGTTCTTCGTCGACAACATCTTCCGCTTCACGCAAGCGGGCTCGGAAGTGTCGGCGCTCCTCGGCCGCATCCCGTCGGCGGTCGGCTATCAGCCGACGCTGGCGACCGAAATGGGCCAGATGCAGGAACGCATCACCTCGACCACCAAGGGTTCCATCACATCGGTGCAAGCCATCTACGTTCCGGCCGACGATTTGACCGACCCGGCGCCAGCCGCCTCGTTCGCGCACTTGGATGCAACGACGGTGCTGTCGCGCGCGATCTCGGAAAAGGGCATCTATCCGGCGGTCGACCCGCTCGACTCGACGTCGCGGATTCTCGATCCAAACGTCGTCGGCCAAGAGCATTACGATGTCGCCCGCCGCGTTCAAGAAACGCTGCAGCGCTACAAGTCGCTGCAGGACATCATCGCCATTCTAGGCATGGACGAGCTCTCGGAAGAAGACAAACTCACGGTCGCGCGCGCCCGCAAGATCGAGCGCTTCCTGTCGCAACCGTTCCACGTCGCTGAAGCGTTCACCAACACGCCCGGCGTGCTCTGCGACATCAAGGATACGATCCGCGGCTTCAAGGGTCTCGTCGAAGGCGACTACGACCACCTGCCGGAGCAGGCATTCTACATGGTCGGCACCATCGAAGATGCGATCGCCAAGGCGCAGCGGCTTGCGGCGGAAGCGGCCTGATGGCGGTCGCCGGCCTTACGCACAGCCAGCTCGCGACGAAACTCGTCGTCGAGGGCTCGCTGGCGAACATTGCCGGCAACGTGCAAGGCAAGCTGCCGATCGAGCCGGTCATTCTGACTGAGCTTGAGCGCGCAGATATCAAACTGTCGCAAGGCGGGACGACATTGTTCTATCCGCTGCCGCCGACCGGTGTGTTTTTCGACATGCACGGTCCGCGCGCGTCGATTTGGTTTGTCGACGCCGATTATAATCGCGCGCTTGAGACCCTCGATGCGGCGATGAAGAAGGCGTTTCCGCGTACTAAGCAACTGAAGGACGGATCGAGCCCGACCGAACGCGACGTGCGTACGCGCAGTTACGAGGTTGATTTCGGCAATGGCCGTTTGGCTCTTGTCGATGTTCAGTACGTCGGCGGCGCCGCCGCTACGCCGAAGCGTTTCATCGTGAACGTTACGGCGCAGGCGCGGAAAGGCTGATCGACATGGCCAAGATCAAGCACAGCGAACTTGCAGCGCGCATCATCGTCGAAGGCGCGCTTGGCTCGCTCAAAGGTGAGCAGCCGAAAGGGCAGCTGCCGGTGAAACCGGAAGTGCTGACCGACCGGGAGGCGGAGGATCTCGGTCTGCCGCCAGGCGGCACCGTGCTTTATTATCCGCTGGCCGATAAGGGCGTGTTCTTCGACATGGCCGGCTCGCGAATGGTCGTGTGGTACAGCGGCGGCGATGCCGAGCACGGGCCAGGAGTGCTCGATGCGGCGCTGAAGCGCGCCTATTCCAGCACCAAGCAAGTGATCGACGCTGCGCATCCTACTGAGAGCGATCTACGCGTGCGTGCGTATGACGTGAAGCTCGGCGAGGGCCTGATGGCGACGATCGAAGTCACCTACACCAAGCCGGGTGCGTACCCGCCGAAGTTTTCGGCGCTGGTCGTCGGCATGGCGATCAAGAACTGAGGATATGATGGCCGACAAGCTCAACTTTGCTTTGGTTTCGCCGGAGCGCGAACTGTTCAACGGCGAAGTCGACCACGTCGTTGTGCCGGGCTCGGAAGGTGAGTTCGGTGTGTCGCCGAACCACGCGCCGGTGATGAGCGTGATCAAGCCAGGGGCGCTGCGCGTCATCAATGACGGCGCCGAGCGCCGCATCTTCGTCAATGGCGGCTTTGCCGACGTGACGCCGGAGGGGCTCACCGTGCTGGCCGAAGAGGCTGTCGATCTCGCCGACATCGAACCGGCGCAGCTTGAGCAAGACCTGAAGAACGCCGCCGACGACCTCCGCGACGCCAACACCGACGACAAGCGCGAAGTGGCGCAACGGGCGCTGGCCCGGTTGGAAACAATCCGCGCGGCGATGACGCGCTAGGAAGCGCTCAGCGGCACACGCTTGCCGCCCTTGCGTCGGCGGTACAAGCTACGCTCATGCCTCATCCGCACCTGTGGCCTGCGATCATCGGCGCCGTGCTCGGCCTCGTGCTGGTCGTGTGGGCGTGCGTGCGGTTGTTCAAACGCTGGCCATCGCTGCAGCCGCGCACACGCTGGCTCGCGTTCGCCGCGATTGCGCTGTTTGAGACGGCGTATTGGCTGAACATCTATGCGTGGTTCGTTGAGCCCAATATGCTGGTGGTGCGGCGCGTTGAGATCGTCAGCGAAGATTGGAGCGGCGCGCCGATCACGATCGCGGCGTTGAGCGATACGCATGTCGGCAGCCCGCACGTCAGCGTTGCGCGCATGGGCCGGATCGTGCAGCGCGTGAACCGGCTGCGGCCTGACCTGGTGGTGCTGCTGGGCGATTACGCTGGCAGTCACGAGCCGCAAGCTGAGCGCTCAGGGCTGGAGCAAGGCAAGATCAGCGGGGGCGTCGCCACCTTCGCGGCGCTGAGCGCGCCGCTTGGCGTCGTCGCAGTGCTTGGCAATCACGACGTTTGGTATAGCCGCTCCACCATCACGCAGGCGCTGGAGGAAGCCGGCGTGGCGGCGTTGTGGAATCGCAATGTCATCATTGGCCGCGACGGCGGTGATATCGCCATCGCCGGCCTTGCCGATCTCGATACGGGCGAGCCCGATTTTGCCGCGGCGCTCGATGGCGCCGAAGGGCTCGACACCATCGTGCTCAGCCACTCGCCCGATACGTTTCCCGGCATGCCGCGGGGCGTCGCGCTGATGCTGGCGGGGCACGGCCATTGCGGGCAGGTGACGATCCCGTTTGTTGGCCGCCCGATCACGCCTCTGCGCAACCCACGCTATGCGTGTCACTTGGTCGAAGAGAACGGCCGGCGCATGTACGTGACGGCCGGCATCGGCACCAGCATCATCCCGGTGCGCTTTCTCAACCCGCCGGAAATTGTGCTGATCACGATCCGCAGCGCCGGCGCCGTTGAGAGCGCTTAGGCTCCGGCGGCTTCGCCCCAACCGAACAGTGAGAGTTGCTTGCGCTTGGCCTTCGTTGGCTTCGGGCCGATGCCGCGCGCCATCAACCATTGCAGCGTCAGCGCGGCGACGTCGCCAGCTTCCGGTTCACCGACGAGCCAATGGCTCATTTCCGGAAACTCGTGGAAGTGCGCTTGCCCGCTGGGGAAGCGCGAGATGACGCGGCGAATAGTGCTCGACGGATTGACGCGGTCGCGTCCGCCGGAAATCCCAAGCACGGGCGCTGCGATGCGATAGACCGGCGCTTGACTCGCCATCGAATGATCGCCCCACCATTGCACCGCCTCGCGGATGGCGCGGCCGCTTTCCGGCACGAAGCGCGCGAAGATGCGGCGCGCGTCCTCGCGGGCGAGCCGATCGATCGTGGTGGTGCGCGCAACGCGATAGTCCGGCGGAACAGGCCGGCGCCAATAATCTCCAAGCAGCGAGAGGCCGAACTGGTGGCTGTGTTCGTCCAACGTCGTCGGCGGGACGCCCCACGGCGCGCTTGGCGCCAGCAACACGAGGCCGGCAATACGCACGTGCATCGCCGCCATCTGCGAAACCAAGCCGCCGAGCGAGTGGCCGACAAGCACGGGCGGCGCGGCCAGACCGCGCGCGTAATGCGCGATCGATTGCGCGTAGTCTTTCAAGCCTGATTGCGCGAGTTGTTCGAGATCGGCGCCGCGTTCGTGGTGCGGCAGGTTCGGCGCATGTGTTTCAAAGCCTGCAGCTTCGAAAGGTTCGCGGAAGCCATCGAAGGCCCAACCGCCGCAGAACGCGCCGTGCACGAAGACGATTGGCGTCACTGGCGGCTTCATGCGCTGGGCGCCATGGCGCCCTTAAGGCAGATGTTCATTTCGCAGCCCCCACGCTGTATTTCTTAAACCGCCGCGCCACTTCTTCGTACGTGGGGCGCTTAAACGGTATCACAAGTTCGGGCGCCGTCTCTAGCGCCGCCCAGCGCCAGTCGCTGAACTCGGGCGTATGTGTATCGAGTCTGATGTCGGCGTCACGGCCTTTGAACCGGAAGGCGAACCACTTTTGCTTTTGCCCCTTATAGCGTCCGCGCGGCTTCATTTTTGTGCGCACGTCGATGGGGAATTCGTAATAAAGCCAATCTGCCGTTTCTTCGAGCAGATCGACATGCTCGGCCCTTACGCCAACCTCTTCTTCAAGTTCGCGGAACGCGGCGTCTTGCACACTTTCGCCGCGATCGACGCCGCCTTGCGGCATCTGCCACTGATACGGGCCTTCCGCTCCGTTACGTTTGCCAAGAAAAACCGGCCCGTCGCGGTGAAACAAGGCGAGACCGACATTCGGGCGATAGAACTTGGGGTCGTGCGGCGCGTTCATCTGCGCGCGGCGCGTGCATTGAGCACGGCCGACGCGGGCGCGAGTTGATATCCGCGGCTTTCAATATCACGGGCCCATCTGCCGACTTGCTCCATGGTTACAGGATAAGCGAAGCCTGCGCCGATCGCGCTTTGATTCTGCAGCGCCAACGCTTCGAGATTGAGCAATTGATCGTCGATGGCGGCCGCTTCGCGGCGCGCATCGATGATGCGGTCAGCGGCGGTGATCGGCAGATTGGCGCGCTGCGCTTCGACGCTGAGCGCGGTGCGCTGTCCGATTCCGGATGAAATGAACACAAGTCCACGCCGCCGCAGCGCCTGCACGACAGGAGAGGACGCTTGCGCTGAGGTCGCGAAGCGCGCGCCCTGGTAGTTGGTGACGCCGAAATAGCCTGAACCGCGCGACAGCAATTGCTCAAGTCGCGAGACGTTCTGCTGCGCTGGCGCCGATGCAAGCAGTGTTTGCGGGCCGGTGTCGTCGGCGTCGGGATCGAATGGTTCCATCGGCAGTTCGAGCAACACTTCGTGGCCGCGTGCGCGCGCGCGATCGATCCAGGACTGAAGGTCCTGTGCGTAGGGCACGAAGGAGAGCGTCACTTGCGGCGGCAGCTCGTCGATCGCCTGCGTCGTGGCGCGGGCATTAAAGCCGAGACCGCCAATAACGACGGCGATCATCGGTCTGCCCTGTTGCGGCGTGAACGGACGGGCATAGGCTTGCGCCGGCGTGCGGCCGTTGGCGGCGATAATCGGCAGTGGCCCGTTAGGGCCGGACTCGGTCATGCCGGCGAAGGGTGCGCGCGGCAGCGGCGGCGCGCGCGGCGTGGCGGCGCCCTCCGGCGACTCGACAACGGAGACGCGCAGCTCGCCGGTTGAATCGATCTCGCCAACTTCGCCGCTGAACTCCGGCAGTTCGTCGAGGCCGAAGGTTTCGTATTCGCCGCCTTCAGAAGCGTCGGCAAATGATATGGTGGGCGCGTCGGCGGCGGCGTCAGTGGGCGCGAGCGAGACCACGCGACGAGGGCCGGCGGCGCCCGGGTCGCCGAACACCTGCACGGCCGCGAACGCGCCGATCGCCAGCACCCCCGCCGCGGCGAACGCTGCGAGCTTGTGGTTGATCGGGGGCAGCCGTCGTTTCTGGAGCCTGGGTGCGCTTGCAGGCCGACGCAGCTGTGCTTTCGCGCTGGCTTTTGGGCGAATCATCAGCGCGAAAGATCACTGAATTCGAGGGTTCCGTCACCTACGAATGGCGCGCTTAACCTTCGTTGCCGAAGCGTTAAAACTTAGCCGGCGCGGGCGCGGAGACGTTCAGCGACAGTGCCTTGGCGCAGGAAGTCCATCGCCCGGCTGAGCTGATAATCTTCTTCCGTATCCCAAGCTTCCGGCGGCTGATCGTCCGGCACGTGCACGGCGCGACGTTGCGCGCCCGAGTCGTTGTCGAGCGCGTTCGGCAGATCGGCTTCGCTGATGCCGAGGCGCTGCAGGCGGGCGATGTCTTCGGCGCTGATGCGGCGCGACGCGACTTCCATATCCGGCGTGATGCCAGCGCCTTGGATGGAGCGGCCAGCCGGCGTGTAGTAGCGCGCGGTGGTGAGGCGCAGGGCGCCGTCACGGCCGCCTTGCAGCGGGATCACCGTTTGCACCGAGCCTTTGCCGAACGAGTCGACGCCGACGATGAGGGCGCGGTTGCGGTCCTGCAGCGCGCCAGCGACGATTTCCGCCGCCGAGGCGCTGGCGCCGTTGATCAGCACCACCACCGGCACGCCGGCAAGGTCGTCGCCGCGGCGGGCGTTGTAGCGCTGCACGTCTTCTGCTTGGCGGCCGCGGGTGGAAACCACTTCGCCGCCGTCGAGGAACGCATCCGAGACTTCGATGGCTTGATCGAGCAGGCCGCCCGGATTGTTGCGCAGATCGACGACAACGCCGCGCAGGCGCCCGCCAGTGTCGCGCTTCACGGTGCGGATGGCGTCGGCGAGCATGTCGCCGGTGCGCTCGTTAAACGTGGAGATGCGGATGATGCCGATGTCGCCGCCTTCAATGCGGGCGGTCACGGCGCGCACGTTGATGATCTCGCGCTGCAGCGTCACGTCGAACGGGTCCGTATCTTCCCGCGCCACGGTGATGGTGATGGAGCTGCCAGCCTCGCCGCGCATGAGGCGCACGGCTTCGTTCAGCGTTAGGCCAACAATGCTTTCGCCGTTGATGGCGGTGAGATAGTCGCCGGCTTGAATGCCAGCCCGCGCCGCTGGCGTGCCGTCGATCGGCGAGACGACGCGGACGACGCCCTCTTCGCTGGTGACTTCAATGCCGAGCCCGCCGTACTCGCCGCGGGTTTGGGTTTGCATGTCGCGATATTCGCTCGCGTTCATGTAGGAGGAGTGCGGATCTAGAGACGAGAGCATGCCTTGGATGGCGGCTTCGATCGCCTCTTCGTCGTTGATCTCGGTGACGTAGTCTTGCTCAACGCGCGCTAGCACGTCGGCGAACAGTTCGAGCTGTCGGTAGATATCGCCGCGGCCGCGGTCTTCGGGTGCGGACCACGCCAACGCGCCAACAAGTGCCGCCATGCCGGCGATCGGCGCCGCTACCCACGCAATCCGCATCTCAAACTCCCCAGGCGATCATCGCCCGACCAGCGCCTTAACCTGCTCTGACGCTCTGTTCGGCGGCAACGCCCCGTCCGCTCAGCCAGCGCCCTGGATCGACCGCGCGTCCATCCCGTCGCACTTCTACATACAATTCCGGCGCCGGCGTGTCAGACTCTGCCATTTCACCGACAGGTTGGCCCGCGCGCACCGTATCGCCGACCCGGGCATTGACCGTGTCCAGGCCGGTGAGAACCAGAGCGTAACCCCCGTCTAGGTTAAGGATCAAGACATGCCCGTAGCTGCGGAAGGGCCCGGCATAGGTAACTTCGCCCGCGGCTGGGGAAATGACCTGCGCGCCCGCACGCGTGCGCACCACCGCGCCCTGCGCGGCCGGCCCTTCGCCTGAGCGGGCGCCATAGGCCCGGGCGATGCGCCCCTCGGCTGGCGCCAGCCAGGCGGCTGGGATCACCGAAGGTCCCGAATTGGAACCTGGCGTCGTCCGGCGGGCGCTGGCGGAGGCGCGCTGGGTCAGTTCGCGGAGGTTCCGGGCTTCGGAGGCGAAGGCGCGGGCCCGGCGCTCGGCGGCGGTGGCGTCATTGACCAATTGCGCCTGGGCGGCCCGGCGGCGGGCGGTGAGGGTGACCAGTTCGGCGCGCTCGCCATCGATAGCGGCGTAGGCGTCGGCGAGGATGCGCTGCTCTTCGGTGACGGCCGCTTCCAACTGGCGGGCTTCGAGCAGGGACACGGCGTGCTGACGCTCCTGGCCGGCAAAGGTGGGGGCCATGGCGCGCGCGAGCATGCCGGCGCGCACCGCACGCGACTCGGCCCGGCGGCTGGCGAAGGCGGCGGCGATCAGCGCCGTCTCGAATGAATTTTGGGCTTGGGCGCGCTGGGTGGAATCTGCGTCGATGCGCAGTTGCAGCTCCGCCAAGCGCTGTTCGGCGGCGCTGGCGGCGAGTTCGGCTTCGGCGCGGCGGCGGCCGGATTCTACGAGGCGGCGATCAAGCGCCTGCACGTCGCGGCGCGCCGCCGCCGCTTGCGCGCGCAGACGTTCGGCGCGCGCGGTTTCGGCGCGTCGGTCGCGTTCAGCTTGAGTGACGGTGCGCGTTGTTTGTGCGTCGGCAGCGCCGAGCGGCGTTGTAAGCAACGTAAGCGCCCCAGCCGCGCATGCGACGAGGGCGCGGACGCGTTTTGCGTCTCGAGCCATGACTTACCACCATATCGCCCGAGATCTTCAGTCCCGGTGATAAGGAGTACCGCACAATATCGTCACAGCCCGGTAAACCTGCTCTGCAATCATCACTCTAACGAGGCGATGCGGCCAAGTTTGTCTACCAAAAGCCAGCTTTTCATCAGCGTTATCCTTAACGCTTTGCGAAGCGCCGTCAGCGCCGCCGACCCAGAAGGTGACGCTCGGCACGCCGTCGTCGCGCCAGCGCGCCAGCTTTTCAGCCAGCTGGCGCGAACTCCATTCGGCGCCGCGTTCGTCGAGAAGGATTTTGCGCGAGTCGTCCGGGGTGGCGCGATAGAGCGCCGCCGCCTCGGCGCGTGCATCGCCAGGCGGCTTGCCTTCAACTTCGATGAGGTCCACCGACTTGAAGCCGAGCTGGCGGCCAGCCGCCGCGGCGCGCGCGATGTAATCTGCTGACAGCGCCGCTTCCGGCCCGTCACGCAGACGGCCGACGACGGCGATAATCAGGCGCAAGCGTTAGCTCGGCAGCGCGGTGGTGTGGCTGCCGGACCAGATTTTTTCAATGTTGTAGAAGGCGCGCACTTCCGGGCGGAAGAGGTGAATGACCACATCGCCGGCGTCCACCAGCACCCAATCGGCCTGCGGCATGCCTTCAACGCGCACGTCTTTGACGCCCGCTTCTTTGAGCTTTTGCTGAACGTGTTCGGCCAACGCCCCCACGTGCCGCGCCGAGCGGCCGGAGGCGATGACGAGCATGTCGGCGAAGGAGGACCTGCCGCGAATGTCGATCGAGATGATCTCTTCGGCTTTATCGTCTTCGAGGGAAGTCAGCACCACGTGCGTGGCGGCTTCGACGTCGATGCCGGGCGCAGGCCGGTTCGGATCGCGCTCGGGCTGGCCGGCGTCGGTGGCGACCGGCGTGCTTTTCATTTCTGGCGACAGCTGCAGGTTTCCTTCTGTGACCCCCATGCGAGGGTGAACGCTATCACTTCCGCCGGGGTTTCGCCACCGCCGGCCGCTTTTGGGCGCGCAATGCGGTGGAAGACTGGGCGTGGTGGCGGGCGCTGAGATGTATCCAGCCCGGCGGGGCCGCGAGCCGGTCCGCCGGGGCGCCGCCAGGGCGGGAAACAACCACCACCGGCAAGGCGGCGGCCACCTCGCGCCAATTTCGCCATTTGCGGAAGTTGGCGAGATTGTCCGCGCCCATGATCAGGTAGAAGGCGACGCCCGGATAAAGTTGCTTCAGCGCCCGCAAGGTTTGGTAGGTGTAGGTGCTGGCGATCTGCTGTTCGAGATCTGTGACGATCATCTGCGCGCCGTGCGCCTGGGATTGCGCCGATTTCATCCGTGCGGCGAACGGGCTCGATTTCGTCTTCAGCGGATTTTGCGGCGACACCAGCCACCAGACGCGGTCGAGCCCCAGTCGCTTCAGCGCTGTTTCGGCGACATGCGCGTGGCCATCATGCGCGGGATCGAAGCTGCCGCCGAAGAGCCCGATCTTCATGCCAGGGTAGGCGAGGGGCAGGCCACGCCTCATGGCCGCACCTGCCCGTTGCCGCGCACGACATACTTGAAAGTCGTGAGTTGCTCTGCGCCCACTGGTCCGCGCGCATGCAAGCGGCCGGTGGCGATGCCGATCTCGCCGCCGAAGCCGAACTCGCCGCCATCGGCAAATTGCGTCGAGGCGTTGTGCATGACGATGGCGCTATCGACCTCGCGCAAGAACTGATCCGCCGCCGCTTGATCCTCGGTGACGATCGCGTCGGTGTGCTGCGAGCCGTACATGCCGATGATGGCGATGGCTTCTTCGATGTCGCTGACGGCGCGAATGGATAGGATCGGCGCCAGATATTCCGTGCGCCAATCTTCGGTGGTGGCGCGCTTCATCGGATGAATGCGCTGCGATTCCGGCCCGCCGCGCAACTCGCAGCCCAAAGCTTCCAGCGCCTGCGCGATGGGCGGCAGCATCTGCGCCAGCACTTCGCGGTCGATCAACAATTTCTCTGTCGCGCCGCAGACCGAGACGCGCCGCATCTTGGCGTTGACGACGATGTCGAGCGCCTTTTGTGGGTCGGCGGCGGCGTGGATGTAGGTGTGGTTGACGCCCTCCAGATGCGCGAACACCGGCACGCGCGCTTCTTCCTGCACGCGCGCCACCAATGACTTGCCGCCGCGGGGCACAATCACATCGATGGCGCCGCCGAGGCCGGCCAGCATCATACCGACCGCAGCGCGATCCGTGCTCGCCACGATCTGCACCGCGTCTTCCGGCAAGCCCGCCTCGCGCAAGGCCGCGCGGATCGCGGCGCCAATTGCGCTGACAGAGTTGGCGCTATCGGAGCCGCCGCGCAGGATGATGGCATTGCCCGAGCGGATCGCCAGCGCCGCCGCATCCGCTGCAACATTGGGGCGGCTCTCGAAGATCATGCCGATGACGCCAATCGGCGTGCGCACGCGGGCGATGCGAAGGCCGTTCGGCCGCGTCCATTCCGCCATCGTCTCGCCGATCTGATCGGGCAACGCGGCGATGGTATCGATGCCGGCGGCGATGGCGGTGAGGCTTGCTTCGTTCAGCGAAAGGCGGTCGATGAAATGGCTCTCAAGGCTTCGGGCTGTAGCGCTCGCGACGTCGACGGCGTTCGCCGCCAACACAGCGTCCGCGGCAGCGCGCAGCTGCGACGCCATCGTCCGCAGCGCCGCCGTGCGCGTCTCCGCCGGCGCCATCGCTAGGCCACGGGCAGCGATACGCGCGCGTTCGCCCATGGCGTGCATAGCGGCGGGGAGGGCGGCGTCGGTCACCGCGTATCTATATAAGGCTTGTCGGCGTCCGCCACCGCGTTAGCTCAGCACGAGATCATCGGCGTGAATGAGCGCTGCGCCGGCGGCATAGCCGAGCACATCGGCGATGGCGTCGGAGCGCAGGCCCTTGATTCGGACGGCGTCGGCGGCGTCGTAGCGCACTAGGCCGCGCGCGATTTCGGCGCCGGTGGTGTTTAGCACCCGTACCGTGTCGCCCTTTTCAAACCCGCCGCTCACCGCGGTGACCCCAGCGGGCAGTAAGCTCTTGCCGGCGCGCAGCGCAGCGGCTGCGCCATCGTCCACCACCAGTTCACCCACCGGCGCTATGCCGCCGGCGATCCAGGCTTTGTAGGCGGCGTGCGGCGTCGCGCGCGGCAGAAACCACGTCGCCCGCGCGCCGGCTTTCAATCGCGCCAGCGGATTCAGCTCGCTGCCGCGTGTGATTGCCACTGCGCAGCCGGCGCGCGTTGCGATACGCGCCGCTTCGATCTTGGTGCGCATGCCGCCGGAGCCGACGGCCGCCTGCGCATTGGCGCCGCCGGCCATGGCTTCGATCTCCGGCGTAATGTCGCGCACTTCGGCGATGAACGCGGCGTGTGGATCGATGCGCGGATCGCGCTCGTAGAGGCCGTCAATGTCGGAGAGCAGGATCAGCGCGTCAGCCGAAATCATCTGCGCGGCGCGGGCGGCGAGGCGGTCATTGTCGCCGTAGCGGATTTCGGCGGTGGCGACGGTGTCGTTCTCGTTGATGATCGGCACGGCGCCGAGATCGAGCAACGTATCCAAAGTCGCGCGCGCATTGAGCCAGCGGCGGCGGCGCTCGGTGTCGTCCGGCGTCAGCAGCGCTTGTGCGACGGGGACGCCGTGGCGCGCGAACGCTTCCTCGTACGCGGCCAGCAAGCGCGCTTGGCCAGCGGCGGCGGCGGCTTGTTTCTCCTCCAGCTTTAGCGTCCGCGACAGGCCCAGCACGCGCCGTCCCAAAGCGATCGCGCCGGAGGAGACGATCACCACGCGCTGTCCGCCCGCCTGCGCCGCCACCACATCGTCGGCCAAAGCCGCCAGCCAGGCGCGCGCCGGCTGGCCGTCGGCGCCGACGAGCAGGGCGGAGCCGATCTTGACGACGATGCGTTTGGCGGTGGCGAGCGGCGATGACATGGCCGCAACTCTAAGCGCCGCCGCACAGCCGCGATAGGGCGCGCCGGCTTGCGTTTGCCGCTGCACGTTGTTTAGGTCCGCCCATGCTTGCTGATCTCTTACGCCGCCTCGCCGGCCGCCCCGACAATGACGCCCTGCTGCCGGCCCCAGAGCAGCGCATCGCCGTTGCGGCGCTGCTGGTGATCGCGGCGCATGCGGATGAAATTTACGAGGACGTCGAGCGCGCGCAGATCGAGCGCGTGCTAGCGGATCGCTACAGTCTCGACCCGGAAGCCGCCGCCGCGCTGCGGGCGCAGGGTGAGGAGGCGGAGGCGGGGTCGGTCGATCTCTTTCGCTTCACCTCAATGGTCAAAGCCGGCGTGCCGTACGAAGAGCGCGCCGCGGTGATCGAAGCGCTATGGCGAGTGGTGCTGGCGGACAATGTGCGCGAGCAGCACGAGGACGCGTTGATGCGTAAGGTCACCGATTTGCTCGGCCTCGATCCGCGCGAAGGCGTCGAAGCCCGGCAGCGGGCGCAGGCTTCGCTCTAGGGCGCCCAGTCGGTTTCCGGCGCGGCTTCGCGCTGTTCTTCGACTTGGCGTGCGCGCAGCATGGCGGCGATCTCGTTGATCAGCTCGCGCACGCCGGCGCCGGAGACGCCGGAGACGAGACGCACCTCTTTGCCGATGGCGCGTGAGAGGGCCGCGCGTTTGCGGTTGGCTTCGGCGGGCGTTAGCGCGTCGATTTTGTTGAGCGCGACGATTTCGGGCTTGTCCGCCAAGCCTTCGCCGTACGCTTCGATTTCGTGGCGCACGGTGCGATAGGATTCGGTGGCGCTCTCGGCGGTGATGTCGATTAGATGCACCAGCGCGACGCAGCGTTCGACGTGGCCGAGAAAGCGCGTGCCGAGCCCGGTGCCTTCCGCTGCGCCCTCGATCAAGCCGGGGAGATCGGCCATGACGAAGCGTTGGTTTTCGCCGATCGTCACCACGCCGAGGTGGGGGTGCAAGGTCGTGAACGGATAGTCGGCGACTTTCGGGGTCGCGCTCGACACAGCGCGCAGGAAGGTCGACTTGCCGGCGTTGGGCAAACCGATCAGACCCGCGTCGGCAATCAGCTTCAGCCGCAGCCACAGCGTCCGCTCCTCGCCCTCTTGGCCAGGATTGGCGTGCTCGGGCGCTTGGTTCACGGATGATCTAAAATAGGCGTTGCCGAAGCCGCCATTGCCGCCGCGCGCGAGCAGCACGCGCATGCCGGCCTTGTCGAGATCGACGATGATCGTCTCTTTGTCTTCTTCGAGCACCTGCGTGCCGGTCGGCACCTTCAGCACGACGCTCTCGCCATTGGCGCCGTGGCGGTTCTGGCCCATGCCGTGGCCGCCGGTCGCGCCTTTGAAATGCTGCTGGTAGCGATAGTCGATCAGCGTGTTGAGGCCGTCGGCGGCCTCGATCCAGACATCGCCGCCCTTGCCGCCGTCGCCGCCGTCCGGCCCGCCGAACGGGATGAACTTCTCGCGCCGGAACGAGACCGCGCCGGCGCCGCCATTGCCGGAGCGCACGTAAATCTTGGTCTGGTCGAGGAATTTCATGGCGCCCTCTATATGGCGCTGCGAGGACAGAGGGAATGGCGTTGCTGCAGGGCTGTCCCGTGGGCCATCGAGATTCTAGGCTGAGCCACATGGTTTCCCATACCAACCGCGAACTCACCCTCATGCTGGCCGGATCGAAGCCGCTGGCGGCATTTCTGTTGGATGGCGATCTGACGGAAGACCAGGCGTTCAGCGGGCAGCCGTTCCAGGCTCATGTCGAGGCCGGCCGTATCCTACGCTTCGAGACTGAGGTGCAACAAAACGGCTTATCGATGCGCCGCATACTGTTCACGCTGCCGGGCGAGGAGTGGCGGGTCGAGGCTTATTGCAGGCTCATGGACTCAATGAGCGAGGGTTGGAGCGACGCAAAGGAGCGACAAGAAGGTATCCTGCTCGGCTACACGGATGCGGAGAACGATGCGCACATCGCGCGCCTGCGAACCGCCAACCCCTAATCGCTTTCGCGCCGCCAACGCAGCGAAACGCGCTGATCGCCATTGCCGAGGAAGCTGGTGATCAGCACCAGGCGCGGTCGGATGGTGTATTCGAGCCGCGTCTCCGCCTGGCCGAGGCCGTTGCGCGCCACTTCGACGTAAACGTCGCGCGTCAGATAGACGCCGCCGGCGACGAGGAAGCCGCCGTTCTCGTCCTGGCGCACATTGAAGCGGTCGAGCCCTGCAGCCGCGCGCGCGGCGTCGACAATATCGAGCGAAGCCCGGCCCGAGAGCGCCGCGATGCTGCCAGCAAGCTGCGCCGCCTCCAGCGCCGAGAGATCCTCCACCGAGCGTCCGAACAGTACCTGCGGCAGGATTTCATCCTCCGGCAGACCGGGATCGCTGGTGAAGCTGATTTCCGGATCGCGCGCGGTGCCGGAGAGGTGGAGGTAGGCGGTTAGATCGGCCGTATCGCGCGTGGCGGTCAGGTTGATCTGTGCGTCCATAGGATCGCCGTCGAAGTCGATGCGGGCTTCGTCAATCTCGAACGGCTGGCCGGAGAGGGCGATCTGCCCGCGCACGACGCGCGCCGTGCCGAATAGGCGCGGATTGTTGGATGTGCCTGCGAGCCGCAGATCGAGCGACCATTCGGCGTCGACGCCGCGCCCGCGTGTGAATACGCGCCCCGGCGCACGGATGCGCACGTCAAGCTCCGTGGCGCCATTGCGGCGCGGGGCTTCTTCCGCTTCCAGCGGTTCATCGTCGTATCCGGGGCGGTTGATCTCGATGACGTCAAGCGTCGGGATGCCGGCCGCCGGATTGGTGGCGATGTCGAGTTCGGCTTCGATGATGTTGAGCGTGCCGCTGAGCTTCGAACGCAGCCCTGCCCATTCCAGCGTCAGTTCGCCGCCCGCCCGCGCCTGCGCGTCGGGGCGATCGGCGACGCGCATGTCTTGCAGCGTGACGGCGATGCGGCCCTCGCGCGGATTGGCGCTGCCGCCGGTGGCGGTGAGCCGTCCGCCGCGCGGACCTGACGCGGTGAAGTTCTCAATCGTGACGCCGCGCTGGTCGATCGCCACGCGCGCATCTAGATCGACGAGCGTGATGCCGGTGAGTTTATCTTCGAAGCGACCATCGACGATCTCGATGGCGCCGTCGCCGGCGAGATAGCCGGCGCCAAACGAGAGTTCGCCTTGGCCTTCGATCTGGCCGGTGAGCTGCTGATCTTGCAATCGCGCCGCCGCCCACAGCGCATCGGCGGGGCCGCTGACAGACCACGTCGCTGTGCCGCGCCTCTCGGGCGCCAGTGCGATGCGGATCGGCGTGGCGCTGGTGACGACCGGCGCATCGGCGACGAAGCGCGCGACCAATCCATCCGTGGAAGTCGCGTCCACGGTGGCGCGCAGACGGCTCGGATCGAGATCGGCGACGATGTGCATGTTGAGCCGCCCGCGCTGGCGCCCTGCGAAGCGGGCGTCGTCGAGCCTGACGTCGGCGCTGCCCTCCAGGCCGCCGCCGCTATTGGCGAGGCTGATGAGACCATCAATGCGCCCATCGGCACGCTCGCCCCAGATCGCCGCCAGCGGCGTCAGCGGCGCGTCTTCGATTTGCGCGCTACCTGAGAGGGCCCGCCCGCGATCTTGCCATTGAAGCTGAACCATACCATCGCCGAGCCCGACATTGAGTCCGGCGTTGAAGTGGCCGCCAGCGAAGTGGGCGGTAATCGGCGCGCGGGTGAAGACGGCGGCTTCCGCCAGCGTGCCGCGGCCATCGATGCGGATGTCGGTGGCGCCGTCCGCGAAGCTGACATTGCCGGCGCCCTCGAACGCCAGCGGCGCTTGCCCGAGGCGCCCGCGCATATCGAAGCGCGCGGCGATGGCGTTGAGCGGCCCGGTTGCGCTCAAGGTCGCCGCGCGCACGCGCAGCTCGCCAGCGCGGGCGTCCATGATCTGCGCATCGACGTTTAGTCTATCCGGCGTCAGCGCAACGGCGCCGACCATACGGCCAGTCACGCCCGGCACGAGGCCGTCGATGGCGCCGTTGATATCGAGATCGGCGCTGACGCCGTCCGGCGCAATCGATGCAGCGCCTTGCGCTTGCAGCGCGCCCAGCTGCGCGTCCAGTTCGGTGAGCGAGATGACGCCGCCGTCGATGCCGATGCTGGAGGAGGCGGTGAGCGGCTGCCCCGACGCCGTGCCCACCACATCGGCGCGTCCAGCATAGCCGCCCCCGCTCGGCGCCAAAGTAAAGTTCACCACCGGCGTCGCCACCACGACGCCGCCAGCGCTAAAGCTGGAGATCGACGCTGTCGCCGTCACCGTCGGCCGCGTGATGCGCCCGGTGACCTGGCCCGTTGCATCGAGCGCGCCGGCGATCTCGGCGCCGCCGATGCTGAGCGGGCCGCGTGCGGTGGCTTCGAGGCGAAGGTTGGCTTGCCCGCTGACGATGCGGCCGGTGGCGCCGGCGCGTAGGTTCGAGCCGTCGATGCGCGCATGTGAGACGGTGATGCCGCCATTCTCGTAGGTGAAGCGCCCGTCCAGACGCGGCGTTGCGCCAAGCAATTGCGGCACGATGTCCGGCGCGCCGCCGATGCCGGCGCCGGCGCCTTGCACGCTGCTGGTCCAGACACGCTCGCCCTCGCGATCCTCGGAGAAGGCGCGCCATTGCCCAGCGGCGCTGCCGGCGAGCCCATCGGAGAAGGCGGCGAGGCGGCGCACTTCCCACGCGCCGGAGAACTCACCGTCATCGCCATTGACCCAGCCTTGCGCATCCAGCGCGATGGCGTCGCCGCGCAATGTGGTTGGCTTCAGCTCAAAGCGCGCGCGGTCGCGGTTGTACTCGACGCTGGTGCGCAGACGCGCGCCGGCGAAAAGTGGGCCAGACTCGGCAGGGGCGCTGAGGTCGCTGGTGAGGATGAAGCGCTGAGCACTGAGCGCCGCTTCCACCGAGCCGGTGAGGCGCGTGCGTTCACCGAGCGCGTCGATATCTTGCGCATCGATCGTGCCTTGAATGGCGGTGGCGCCGCGGGCGCGGCGTAGCTCGCCCTCGATTCGCGCCGCGCCCAATTCGAATGGCGCCTCGCGGGCAATGTCAGAGAGACGCGCCGTGGTGGCGACGAAACGCGCCGGCCCGATCAGCTCGCGCTCTTCGTCCAGCTCACCGCTGAGATCGAGCGCCAGGAACGGCGTTTCCGCGCGCGCGGTGAACGCGCCGATGCGGTCGCCGGACGCGGTGAGCGTCACGCTGTCGCCGATGCGCCGCGTGATCGTGGCGAGTTGCGGCAGCAGGTCGAGCTGGCTGCGCGCATCGAGGGACCATTGCGCCGGCGTCCAGCGCGCTTCGCCTGCCAGCAGCTGCGCGTCGCCGACATTGGCGCTGTAACGCGCCGAGCCGGTTTGAGCGTCGCCCGTGCCGTTGGCGGTAGCGCTCAAGCCTTGCTCCGGCACGCCCAGCGCGCGCGCGAAGATGCCGCCCGGTGCGCTGGCCGCATCGAGCGCGAGCGCGAAGTCCGCGTCCGGACGATAGGTGACGAGCAGCCGGTCAGCGTCGCTATCGGTGCGGATAAGTTCAATCGCGAGTCCTTCAAGCGACTCATCTTCAAGCTCGAGCGCGAACGCTCCGGTGAACGCTGCCGCTTGACCAAAGACTGCTTCATCCAGCGTGATCTCTTCGATCTGCAGATCGGCGATGGAGATATCGATCATGCCGCCGCTGGACGGGCGCTTCTCCGTCAGGCGCGGTTGCCGCAGCACCTGCACCGATGCCGCGCTGCCGGCGTGGATACGCACGCCGCCGAACAGAATGTCCTGCGGACTCCAGTCGAGCGCCACGTCGTTGGCCTCAAGCCACACGCCTTCTTCGTCCGCGATGCTGATATGGGCGGCGCGCAGATCGCCGAGCCAGCTGCCGGTCACGCCATCGACTTGAAGGCGCCCCAGTCGCCACACGCGTTGGCCGTCGGCCACCGTGTCGACCACCCATCCGGCCGCCGGCCCAAGGCCCACGACCGCGCCGCTGGTGACCAGCACGCCGCCAGCAGCGACCGCCAACCAGCGCTTCCGGCGCCTTGGTTTGCTGTCCGACCCCGTTTCCGGTGGTTCACTCGGCGCGCTCATCAGAACGCTTGCCCGATACTGACATAAAGCGCGAAATCATCCGTTGCGAATTCATCGTCTAGCGGGATGGCGACATCGACGCGTAGGGGCGCAAAGCCAAGATCGTAACGTGCGCCGACGCCAACGCTGAAACTCAAATCGCCGGCGTCCGCCCAATCGTCGAACGATGTGCCGCCGTCGATGAACGCCACCGCGCCGAAGCGGCCAGCGAAACGCCACCGCGCTTCGATCGAGCCTTCAATCATCCCTTGTCCGCCTGGCGTTAAGCCGAGCGTGTCGCGCTCAAGCGGATAGATAGAATTGTACTCGTATCCTCGCACCGAGCCGCCGCCGCCCGCGTAGAAACGCCGATCCGGCGGCACGTCGTTGGGATCGCCGGAGACGGCTTCGAGCCAGCCGGTGCGTATGCGCGCCGCCAGCGTCAGAGAATCTTCGCGGCCGAACGATTCATACGCGCGCAAGTCCGCTATGGCGCGGACGAAGCCGAGTGTTTCGTCGCCGGAGGAAACAGAAGGCTCGACGCGGAGCTCCACGATCGAACCGTCGCGCGGATCGAGGGTAAACTCCGTCGTATTGTTGCGGACGGCGGCGAAGCCCGACAACACCACCGCGTCGCTGACGCCGCCGAGAACGTCGTCGTATTCATCGGCGGAGAGGCGCAAGCCATAGCTGCGCCCGAGCCGCAAACGACTCGAAGCATCAACGGAGCCGTATATGGCAACGCCCTGGCGTGCATACGAGGTGAGATCCTCGCGCTCGGCTGATGCGCCGAAGCTGACGGAATGACCGAGGCCGGCGGCGTGCGGGCGCGTCAGCTGAACGCTGAGGTTCTGCTGTAATTCGCTCAGTGTGGCGCCGACGGTGAGCGCATCAGCGCGGCCGGTGAGGTTGCGGCGCGTCCACTCGCCGACAACGCCGAGCCCTTCAGTGGTGGAGTAGCCGAGGCCGACTTCGTAGGCGTGCCGCCGCGCCGGCTCAACTTCGAGCACAACGTCACGGATGCCGTTGGCATCCGGCTCGCCCAGGCGGGTGGTGACGCGCGACACTGCGCCGGTGGAGCTCAGATCGCGGCGCAGGCGCGTCAGCGCGTCTGGCGTATAAAGTTCCCCGTCATCCCAATTCTGCAGACTGCTGATGAAGCTCGGGCGGAAGGCGCTTGGCGGCTCGGCCCGCACTCCGCCAAGCCGTGCGCGCGCGCCGGCGTCGAAGCGGAATTCCGCCGTCACCTCCGATGTGGCGTGATCGACGATCACCCGGCGCTGGCCGATTGCGGCGTCAGGATAGCCAGCTTCTTGCAGCGCGGTCAGCGTGTTGCCTTCCGCTTCCAGCACCACGCCAGCGCGTGCCGGCGCGCCGGTCGCGACAGCGCTGATGGTTTCTTGGGCGACGACAGCCGTGGCGTTGTCGGGCGCGCCATCAGTAAATTCCAGCTGCGGTGCGGCGAAGTTGAAGCGCGGGCCGGGCACGATCACCAGCCGCGCGGAAGGCGGCTCTTCTGTCGATTCCGGTGTGACGGTCGCGCCGTAATAGCCTTCCGAGCGCAACCACACGAGCGCGCGCGAGGCCGCTTCTTCCGCAATGCGCTCCGCTTCGAACAACGTCGTCGGCTCGTCGCGATCCGGCAGCAGGTCGATGATCGTCTCGCGCATGTCCTTGTCGCCGCCGTCGATTATGACGGGCGAGTCGGCCCAGGCTGCCGGTGAGGGGCCAAGGGCCATCGACGCGGCGAGGGCGGCGGGGAGGACAGGAAAAAGGCGCATCGCGAGCTTGCGTAAAACTCGCGCTGCCCCGGTTAACGCATCATCAACCATAGGGACCGGGCTGCACCCCGCGCCCGGCGGAAATAGACCATAAAAACAACGACAAGGCTACCTCAGTAGGCGCCTTGCGGCAGTTTAACCCCAGGGACCGCGGCTGCGGGGCGGGGCGGAGCTCCAGGGACCGGCTTGTGGCGCCGCCGTTGAGCGCCCGAAACGACCGGCGAGGTCCATCAATTTGGCGATGCGATTGCGCGTGCTCGGGTGGGTCGAGAAGAGGTTGTCGGCGCCCGTGCCGGCGAGCGGGTTGATGATGAAGAGGTGCGCCATCGCCGGGTTGCGCTCTGCGTCCACGTTCACGCGCTGACGGGCGTAGCCTTCGATTTTCTCTAGCGCGCGCGCCAACGCGTCCGGCTCGCCGCCGATCTCGGCGCCGATACGGTCGGCTTCGTATTCGCGCGAACGGCTGATGGCGAATTGCACCAGCGACGCCGCGATCGGCGCCAGCAACATGATCATGATGCCGACGAGCGGGTTGCGGTCGCGGTCGCCGAAGAAGAGCGCGAAATTGGCGAGCATAGCGACGGCGCCGGCGATGGTGGCGGTGACCGTCATCGTCAGCGTGTCGCGGCTTTTCACGTGCGCCAGTTCGTGCGCCATGACGCCGCGAATTTCATCGCGCGAGAGCAGGCCAAGCAAGCCGCTGGTCGCGGCGACGGCGGCGTTCTCAGGGTTGCGACCGGTGGCGAAGGCGTTCGGCTGCGGGTTGTCGATGATGTAAATCTTTGGCGGCGGCAGGCCCGCGCGCTGAGCCAGCGCCAGCGTGTCCTGCACGTAAGCTTGTACACGCGGATCGGGGTGGCGCGGATCGACTTCCTGGGTGCGGAAATGGCGGAGCACCATCTTATCGGCGTTCCAATAGGCAAAGAGGTTCATGCCGCCGGCCACCGCCAGCGCGATCAACATGCCGGTAGCGCCGCCAACCAAATAGCCGACGCCGCCAAACAGCGCCGTCATCGCCGCCAAAAGCACGTAGGTCTTGAGATGGTTCATGGCTCTCCTCACGTTCGAGACCATGATATCGAAATCCCCGGAGCACGTTTCAATGACCGAAAACACCGACGCCCCGCGCAAGCTAAGTCCCGAAGCCGAGCGCGCTTTGGCTGAGGCGGCGGCGCGCCGCGCCGAGGCCGAAAAATTGGCGACGGAACATGGCGGCCCGAGCGGCCCGGAGCCGACGCGCTACGGCGACTGGGAGCGCAAAGGCATCGCGGTCGATTTCTGAGTTAACAGCGCGCGCACGCGGCGAAGTTCGCGCCCCGCACGCGAAGCGCCTTCACCTGCCGCTGCGCCTGCGCAAGAGTGCGCCTCTATAGGTTGGAGAACCTCCATGCGTGCGCTCGCTCTCTTTGCTGCTCTCGCGCTTGTCGCGGCGCCTGTCCTGGCGATGCCGAGTGTTGCCTACGCCGATGGCATCGAGCGGCCGCGGCAACCGCGCCCGCCGCGGCCTCGCCCGCGTCCGGCGCCGCCCCGTGAAGCGCCGCCGCCGGCGCCCGTGCCGCTCGCGCCGGAGGGGCCGGAGACTGTCACCCTGTCAAATTCGTTCTTCGCCGGCTCTGGCGGCGGTGTTGGCGTCGACGTCGCCGCTTCTGGCTATTATTCGAGCACAACTGTGGTTGTGAGCGGCAGCCGCGCCAGCGCTTCGGCATTTGCGTTCGCCTCGGCCCGCGCCGGCGCGCGCAGCGGCGGCTGGGGCCGCGGCGGCGGCCATGGTGGCTGCGGTTGCCGTTAAGGCGCCGGCGCTAACCAAAGTACAACGCCTCGGAGCGCAAGCATTTGCCCCGCTAGGTGAATGGGCGTAAACGCGCGGCCCGGTGCGGGCCTCTCCGCCGTCCGAAGGGGATTACTTCATGGCGCAGGCCCCGGCCGACGCGCCCCAACCGAGTCCGTCCGCTCCGGGCGCCGATAGCGGCGGCCGCGGTCGCGCGGTCGCGCATGGCGGCTTCTGGACGCTGCTGATCGGATCTGTCGGCGTCGTCTACGGCGACATCGGCACCAGCCCGCTTTACGCGCTGCGCGAGTGCCTGCGCATCGTCACCGGCGGATTTGAGCGCGCGCCAGAGCGCGCCGAGGTGATCGGCATCGTGTCGCTGATCTTCTGGGCGCTGATTATCGTTGTCACGATCAAGTCGGTGTTCTTGCTGCTGCGCTTCGACAACAAGGGCGAGGGCGGCACGCTTTCTTTGATGGCGCTGGTGCGCAAAGCGTTCGCGCGACCGTCGGCGTTTCTGTTGGGCGCCGGCATGCTCGGCGCATCCTTGTTCTATGCCGATGCTCTGATCACCCCCGCGATCTCGGTGATTTCGGCGGTCGAAGGCTTGAAAGCCGTTCCCGGCGTTGTCGACTACATAAGCCCATGGGTGCTGCCGATCAGCATCGTCATTCTGATTGGGCTTTTCTTCGTGCAAAGCCGCGGCACCGCCAAGATCGGCGCTCTGTTCGGTCCAATCACTTTGGTCTGGTTCCTGACCATGGCCGGCCTTGGCTTAATCCACATCGCCGACGACCCAGCCATTGTCGGCGCGCTGTCGCCGCTGCCGGCGCTGAACTTCTTCGTTAGCCACGCTGGGCTCTCGTTCGTCGTGCTCGGCGCTGTGTTTCTCGCCGTCACTGGCGCCGAGGCGCTCTACGCCGATATGGGCCACTTTGGCCGCAAGCCGATTAGCCGCGCGTGGATCTTCGTCGTCCTGCCGTGCCTGACGCTCAATTATCTTGGCCAGGGCGCGCTGGCGCTGGCGCATCCGGAAGTGATCGACAATCTCTTCTTCATGCTCGCGCCGGACTGGGCGCGGCTGCCCGTCGTGTTGCTCGCGACGATGGCGACGATCATTGCCAGCCAAGCCGTCATCACCGGCGCCTTCTCGATCACTCAGCAAGCCATCCAGCTCGGCATCCTGCCGCGCATGGAAATTCGCCGCACGTCGGAGACGCAAGCCGGCCAAATCTATATGCCGCAGGTCAACTGGCTGATGCTGGCGGGCGTGTTGATCCTGGCGCTGGCGTTTGGTTCGTCGAGCCGGTTGGCGGCGGCCTACGGCATCGCCGTCTCGGGTGAGATGATCGTCTCGACGGTTCTGGTCTTCTTCGCCATTTGGAAAATGTGGAAGCGGCCGGCGTGGGTGGCGGCGCTGATCTGCGCTCCGTTCGCGTTGATCGAGCTCACCTTCTTCTCGTCGAACATGCTGAAGGTCTGGAGCGGCGGCTTTGTCCCGCTGATGCTGGCGCTCGGGCTCGTGCTGCTGATGTGGACCTGGGTGCGCGGCACGCGTCTCTTGCAGGAGACCGTCCGCCGCGACGAGCCGCTGGCGAAACTGTTCGAGACGCTCTCGCATCACCCGCCGCACCGCGCCCGCGGCGCCGCGATTTTCCTCACCGGCGACCCGGACGTTGCGCCCGCTGCGTTGATGCACAATTTGAAACACAATCAGGTGCTGCACGAGCAGATCATCATTCTGACGGTGAAGACGGTCAACGCGCCGCGCGCACCGGAGAATGAGCGCGTCAAAATCGAAGACTTCCTGCCTGACGTGAAGCGCGTCACGCTCACCTTCGGCTTCATGGAAACGCCAAACGTGGTCAAAGCGCTGACCGAAGCGCGCAAGCACGGTCTGAAGTTCGACATCATGAAAACCAGCTTCTTTCTGTCGCGCCGCACTATTGTGCCGAGCGAGAAGAGCGGCATGCCGCTCTGGCAGGATCACCTCTTCATCTTCCTCGCCCGCAACGCCACCAACGCCAGCGACTTCTTCCACATCCCGTCCGGCCGCGCCGTGGAGCTGGGCAATCAGGTGATGGTCTAAGGCAGAGCAGCTGCTAGGGTCGCCGCCCAGGCGCGGAGGCGCGAGGAGGCGGCAATGAATGTCTGGAGCAAGATCGCCATAGCTATCGTGGCGGGCATCGTGATTGGCGTGATCTGCGCGCTCGTCGGCAACATGCTCGGCATGAGCGGCGCTTTGCTGGGCGGCGTCGCCGGCGGCGTCACTGCGGGCCTGATCGCCACGACCATGCGCAGCAAGGCGAGCTAGCGATAAAGATAGTTCGCCGGCAGTCCCATGCGCATGCACGCCTGCGCCGGCGGCGCGTCCTCGAGCACGAAACGTTCCGACATCGCGCCCATAGCGCGAAGCAGCGTTTCTTCGCCGCGGCGGAGACTAAACTCCGGCCCGAGGCCCAGTATGTCACGCGCCCAAGCCGGCGTGATCTCGACGGCGGCGCGCACCATCAGGCGCTGAATGGCTTTCACCGGCAGCAATGGCGCCGTGCGTACGATGTCGAGAAACTCAAACACGATGTCAGAGCGCTCCAGCCTTGGCGCCATTGCCGCGAATAGCGCTTCCATCGCCGCCGCCGAACGCGGCACGCCGGTTGCGCCGTAGAGACTGCCCGCGGTCACGCCTTCCGAATAGAGCGCGTCGATGTCTTCGGGCGGCAGAGCGTGCACGAAGCGGCGATAGGCCTCGAAGAACCCGAAGCCCGCCGTCGCCTGCACCCAGTTGAGAAGCTCTGGTTCGTTGGCCCGATAAGTCACGCCGGCTGGCGTGCGCCCTTCGACGCGCTCATGCGCACGGCCGACGCCCGCAATCAGGGCGCGGGCGGCATCCGCGGGCGCGTAAATGGTGACCCAGGCCGCGTAGCCCGTGCGGCGCATGCGGGTGACGGGATCGCGGCGGAAGCTTGTGTGTTCCCAGACGCCGGTGCGCACGCGCGGCTCGGCTAGCTCCAGGATCACCGCCGCCACGCCGCCGACAATCAGCGCCACCGGGTTCTTCATGATCCGCCACGTCACTGAGTCGGGCGCGAGCAGAGCGGGCGCCCCGGCTGGCGCGCTGAAGTCGACCGCCGGCATGCCGGGCGGCGGCGCGATGTAATCGCGTAACAGTCGATCCAAGTTGCGGCGCATCCTGAAATCCTTAGCATCGCACCCCTGACGAAAAGAGGTCCTTGTTGTCCGAGCTTCTCTCTTTGCACCTACAGGCCGAAGCCGGTGACCCGCGCGCGCAATTCCAATTGGCGCGCATCAAGCTCATCGGTCGCGACGCGCCTTATGCACCTGATGAAGCCATGCGCCTCGTCAACGCCGCCTGCGCGAAAAAGTATCCGCAGGGTTTGCTGTTTCACGCCACATTGGCCGCCCTTGGTATGGGCCGCCCGCAGAGTTTTACCGATGCGATCGGCCTCGTCGCTGAGGCTGCCGCTACGGGAGATGCGCGTTCAAAGGGCCAACTCGCAGCACTCGGCGGCATTCAGGGTTTCAAACCCGATGAGTGGTTCGCGCCCGCCGCCACGCAACAGCATTTCGACGCGCCGCGGATCTACACCGTCCAGAATTTCTTGCCGAAAGCCGCATGCGCCTGGCTCGCTAAGCAAGCCGGGAAGGGACTGATCCCGGCGCGCATCAAGCATCCCGTCACCGGCGTCCCGATGGTCGATCCGATCCGCTCCAACAGCGGCGCCGGCTTCAGCAATATCGAATCCGATCTCGTCGTGCAGATGACGTGTCTGCGCATCGCGGCGGCCATCGGCGTGCCGTGGACGCAGCAGGAGCCAACCAACGTGCTCCATTACGCCCGCGGGCAGCAATATCGTCCGCACTTCGATTTCGTCACCGCCGAAGATGAACAGACGTTTGCCCGCGAGTTGCGTCAGCTGGGTCAGCGCATCTGCACGGTGCTCGTGTATCTAAATGACGATTACGAAGGCGGTGAAACCGAATTTCCGCGTCTCAATTGGCGCTATAAGGGCAAAACTGGCGACGCCCTCATTTTCTGGAATATGTCCGCGCAAGGCGAACGCGAGCGCAACTCCTTTCATGCCGGGCTGCCGATCACCAAGGGTGAGAAGTGGCTGCTGTCGAAGTGGGTGCGCGAGAAGCCGTATCCGCTGATATGAGCATGCAATCGCCCTCCGATCCCCGCACCCAGGTTCGACAGGCGCACCTGATGCTGACAGGCAAAGCGTCGTCGTTCGGCGATCAGGCGATTAAGCTGGTGGAGGCGGCATGTGCGCAGAAGTCCGCCGAAGCGTTGCTCTATCACGCTGCGCTTGCCGCGCGCGGCCACGGACGCCCACAAAATCTCGATGACGCTTTCAGATATGTGGCGGAAGCCGCGGCACTAGGAGACACCCGGGCCAAGGGCCAGCTCATGGCGCTGGGAAACACGTTCGATCGCGGCGCCTGGTTTGGCCCCGTGCAGATGCAGCAGCACCATGCGGCGCCGCGTGTGTTCACCATGGAGAACTTTCTACCCAAGCCGGTGTGCATCTGGCTGATCAAGCAAGCGCGCAAGAATCTGCAGCGCGCGCCGGTACAGCTCGCGGCGCAGGCCGGGGCGTTTGCCGTGGAGGACAGCCGCTCCAACACCGTGGCCGGCTCGCATCCGCTGCAGCCGGACCTGGTGATGCAGCTGGTGAACCTGAAGATCGCCGCCGCCATCAACTTGCCGCTGCCGCAACAGGAAGCGACGAACATCCTGCACTACGGCCGCGGCGAGCAATACCTCCCGCATTTCGACTTCTTCACCGAAGCTGAGGAGACCGGCTTCGCCCGCGAGCTGCGCACCATTGGCCAACGCGTGGCCACGGTGCTGGTTTATCTGAACGACGGCTATGAGGGCGGCGAGACTGACTTCCCAAAGCTCGACTGGCGCTTCAAAGGCAAAACCGGTGATGCGCTGATCTTCTGGAATCTCTCCGCCGAGGGCGCGCGCGAGATGAATTCGCTCCACGCCGGGATGCCGGTCACCAAAGGCGAGAAGTGGCTGCTCTCCAAGTGGGTGCGGCAGCGGCCGGTGCCGTTGATCTAGCCGCCGCGCTGTGAAAGGAAGGCCGCGCATTTCGCGCGGGAATCATCATGTCGCAGCCCAAGGTCAAGAAGGTCGTGCTCGCTTATTCTGGCGGGCTCGACACCTCCATCATCCTCAAATGGCTGGAGGAGACGTACGGTTGCGAGATCGTCACCTTCACCGCCGATCTCGGCCAAGGCGAGGAGCTGGCGCCGGCGCGCGAGAAGGCGCTGGCCATGGGCGTGAAGCCCGACAACATCTTCATCGACGATCTGCGCGAAGAGTTCGTCCGCGATTTCGTCTTCCCGATGTTCCGCGCCAACACTTTGTACGAGGGCCAGTATCTGCTCGGCACTTCGATCGCGCGGCCGCTGATCGCCAAGCGTCAGATCGAGATCGCCAACATGGTGGGTGCGGACGCGGTGTGTCACGGCGCCACCGGCAAGGGCAACGACCAGGTTCGGTTTGAAGTCAGCTATTACGCGCTGAAGCCGGATGTGAAGGTGATCGCGCCGTGGCGCGAGTGGGAATTCGAAGGCCGCCCCGATCTGATCGCCTACGCCAAGAAGCACGGCATCAACATTGCGCAAGGCAAGGAGCAAGCCGCGCCATTCTCGATTGACGCCAACTTGCTGCACACCTCAAGCGAGGGCCTCGCGCTCGAAGATCCGGATGTCGAAGTGCCGGAGATCGTCACCAAGCGCGGCGACCGCCGCACGATCACGCCGGAGGAGGCGCCGGATCAGGCTGAGGTCGTGATCCTCAGCTTCGAGCGCGGCGATCTCGCCGCCATCAACGGCAAGCCGATGAAGGCGCACGAATTGTTGGCGGAGCTGAACCGCCTTGGCGCCAAGCACGGCATTGGCGGCCTCGATCTGGTTGAGAACCGCTATGTCGGCATGAAGTCGCGCGGCTTCTACGAAACGCCAGGCGGCACGATCTTGTGGTACGGCCACCGCGCCATCGAGAGCGTGACGCTCGATCGCGGCGCCATGCATCTCAAAGACGAGCTGATGCCGCGCTACGCCAGCATCATCTATAACGGCTTCTGGTGGACGCCGGAGCGCCTCATGCTGCAAGCCGCCATCGATGTGTCGCAAGCCAGCGTCACCGGCGACGTGAAGCTCAAGCTCTACAAAGGCGGCGTCCGCACCGTCGGCCGCTCCTCACCTTACTCGCTCTATTCCAAAGCGCTGGTCGGCTTCGATGAAGCCGGCGGCTACAACCAAGCCGACGCCGAAGGCTTCATCAAACTCAACGCGTTGCGGCTGCGCATCTTGGCTGAGCGCGATAAGAAGCGCGGGAAGAACGAGTAGCCGGATCTACTCCAACTCCCGAAACTCGTACCGATCGCGGATGCGCCAGTTGAAGTATTGGCCTTGCGACTCCGCGCTCGTGAAGTCCTCGTACGTGCCTCGCGTGATGCCGAAATAGAGATAGGTCCGTCCGGTCGTGAAGGTGACGGCGAGCGTTTCCTGCGCCGGATCGTAGATGGCGCGTTGGATCAGGGATGAGCGCGGCATTTCACTCTCACGCGCCGGTCTGCCCTAGTTGCCGCCGGCAACCGCCGCTTCCGCCTCTTGCAGCATCTGCCGCGCCGCGCCGGCGCCCGAGCCTGCGTGCGGGTCGAACGCGACCGCGCGCAGCATCGGGATCGCCTCGGCATGGCGGCCGTGACCCATCAGCGCCGCCGCCGCGTTCAAACTGATCTCGTCGATCTGTGGCGCGAGCTGGTTTGCGAGCAGCAGGATGTTGAGATAGTTCGCTGCACTGGCTTCATCCATCATCATGCCGCTATAGCTGCGCACGTAGCCGTACATGGCGGGGACATTGTTGGGATCGTGCCGATAGGCGCGCCCGAAATAGCGGCGGCCTTGCGCTAGCAGCGCTTCGCGTGAGCCGCCAGCCTCATCCGCCTCACGCAGATAGGACGAGCCCATAATGTAAAGCGCTTCGGTGTCGTCCGGATTCGCTTCCAAATAGGGCGTCAACAGCGTCCGCGCTGCCGCGATATCGCCGATGCTGGTTTCGGCGTAAGCGAGGGTCCGCGTCGCGAACGGATCGCTGGCGCCGCCGGCGAGTTGCCGAATTTGCGCCAGCACAGCGGCGCGATCAGGCTCGTTCACGCCATCGCGGACGCGGGCGAGCAGCGGTAGCAAGCGATTGGCGCTGGCCGGCAAGTGTGTCAGCCGAAGGTTGGGCGCCTCGACCTGCACAGGGCGAGTCAGCGCCAGCGCGTTGGGCCCGCCGCGGAAGTAGCGTCGCAGCTCGGACTGCATCTCTTCCGGCGTCATCCCGAACCCGGTCTGGAAAGCGGCGACCGGCTCTTGGCCAAGGCGCAAGGCGCGAATGTAGCCGTGGAACTGCGCCATCTTGCCGGGCGTCAGCACCAGATAGTGCTGGAAGAGCCAGCTCTGTGCGTAGAAGAGCTGCGCGTCGCGCGTGTTGAGTTCGAGCGGCGCGGCGGTAAGCAGCCGCTCCATTGGCATCCACGTCTCGTTGCGCAGCGTGTAGGTGCGCCCCTCATCGCTGCGCCCCAGCGTGATGCGCTCCGTGCCCAATACAGCGGTGGACATGAATTCCGCGAAGCCCTCGACGTACCAAGCCGGATAAGCGTTGGCGAAGTACTGGAACATGAAGTGGTGCGCGTATTCGTGAAACAGGATGTCTTGCGCCTCGATGCCACCGCCGTCAGTGTAGATGGCGAAGGCGGCGATCTGATCCACCCGGGCGGTGTAAAGGCCGCGGATGCTCTCGCGATATTGCGGGAAGCTCTGTTGGAATTCGTTCTCCGAGAACAGATAGACGTGAAGCTTGGTTGGCGAACGCGGGTTGCGCATTTCGGTCATGCGCCGGAGCAGGCCGTCAAAGCTCTCGAGTTCGGTCGCGATGCCGCGCACGACGCGCTCCGGTGCGGCGCCGTAGACGACGAACCCGTCCGTCTCCGCGCGTAACCAACGCCCGTCTTGCGCCGCTGCATGCGGCGCGAATGCCAGCATCAAGACGGCGATCGCACAGATCAAGCGCCACATCGCAACCCCCACTTTGCATCTAGCTTATGACGCCCCCAACGCTGCATCAACCCAAGCACCACCGCATCTGGCCTCGCGCGGGCCTTGTCCTCGCCGCGCCGCCCGATAAAATCGCGCGTAGACAAGGGGGTCACCATGAGACGTTTGTTTTTGGGCGCGCTGACAGCGCTGTTCGTTGGCTCCGCCGCGCCTGCCGATGCGCGGGATTACATCGTCGCGCTTACGTACGCTGCGCCTGCGAATGCGTCGGTGGGCGAGCCGAGCGTCGCGCTTGGTACGATAAGCGATGGGCGCGAGCACGCCGCAAATTGGCTGGGCGCCATTCGCGGCGGCTATGGCAACCCGTTGAAAGTGTTGATCACGCAGGGCTCGGTCGCCGACACGGTGGGGCAGGCGATTGGGGCCGGCCTGGCCGCGCGCAATCTCGCCGCCGAGGGCGCGCGCTTTCGGCTCGATATTCATATCCAGCAGTTCGATTGCAACCAGTACGCCCGCAAGGAAGCGCACATCGAACTCATCGCACGTTTGATAGATGTGGCCAGCGGCGCGACCGTCTATGAACGCAATACTCGTGTCGATCGCGTCGAGGGCAGCGTGCTCAGCCTGCGCACGGGCATCTTTGCCTCGCACGAAGAGCTGCGCGCTTTGGCCAATGCAGCGATGCAAGAGGCGGTCGATACGGCGCTGGACGAGCCGGGTCTCCGCGCTGCGCTCGCATCTGCGCCTGCTGTAGCAACGCCAGCGGATGCGCCGACAGAGCCCGCGCCAGCACCCTGACAGCAAAACGCGCCCGCTATTAAAGCGGGCGCGTCGCAGTCATGGCAGCGCGATCAGGTCCAGTATTGCTCAACGCGGTAGAAGGCGTAGCTCTGGTCGCGATAAGCGATGCCGTCATTCTTGGTCAGTTCGCTGATCTCGTCGGCGGGCGCGTTTTTCAGTTCGTCCTTGGTGTAGGGGACGACGTAAGCGTCTTCCTCTTCGTCATAGTTGAGCGACGCCCACGGCAGCGGGTGAAACTTCTCGCCAATCTTCAGCACGCCGCCGAAGCCGACGACGGCGAACAGGATGGTGTTGCTTTGCTTGTCGAGCACGATGTCCTCGACAACGCCAATCTTCTCGCCGGACGTGTCTTTGACAACGGTGCCGATGACTTTCTTGGCGCGGATGGCGGTGGTGTGACCGGTGGATGTAGGCATGCGCATGCTCCTTGTGAGGGGAGCTTGCATAACCGCGCGAGCGCGGGGGTGTTCCTAGAGAACCAAGCCGTACAGCACCGCGCCGTAATGCCCGGCCGCGCCGATAATCACGCAAGCGTGCCAGAGCGCGCGGCGGAAGGGGATGGCGTGGTTAAGGTAAAGCAGCACGCCGCCCGAATAGGTGACGCCGGCGATCACCAGCATCACGATCGCTAGCGGCGGCAGCGTCGGCACCGCGGGGCCCAGCACGACAACGGCCAACCAGCCGAAGGCCAGATAGATCAAGCTCCAGGCCCGATCCGAAAGCTGCGTGTAGAAGACTTTCCCAATCGCGCCGGCGAACGCCATCATCCAAATCGCTACGGTGACGGCGATCGCGAACTCCGGCGGCAGTAATTGAATGGTGAACGGGGTGTAAGAGCCGGCAATCATCAGGAAGATCGCCGCTTCATCGATGCGGCGCAGAACGCGGCGGTACCGCGAGGGGCGCGTCAGATTGTAAACGGCGGACGCAGCCAGCATCGCCATCATGCACATGGCGTAGATCGCGCCAGCGGTCGCCATCGGCACGCCGCGATTAACTAGCGCAACTGAAACCAGCAAGCCGCCCCCGATTAGAGCCGCCAAGATCCCCACCGCGTGTACGATGCTGTCCGCCGTATGCTCCACCCGGTTCGGGTAGTGCTCGGCGAGCTCTTGCTCGTCAGCTGTGAGAAGATCGGATAGTGCCATACCGCGGGGCGTCTCTTAATTGGCTTGCGATGAGGGACGCGTTGTCCCCCCTTATAGTTCCTCCAGCTTAACGCCCGATGATCCAACCGCGTTTTCTGTGCAACACAAGCATGTGAGCCTGCAGCGTGCGGGACACATTCACTATGCGCGCCACGCGCGTTCGCATCTGGCGCGACTTTCGCATCCGACACGCGCATGCGTGCAGATCGTCCCAACCCGAACGCACTTCGCGCCGAAGCCCGCCTGCTGACGACGGCTGGCGTGTTGCTGTTGGTCACGAGTTTTCCGGTAACCCTGTTTTTGGTGGCGCAGGCGCTGCTGGCCGATGGCTCACCCTTCCTACCGGTCGCTGTTGGCGCTCCGCCAATGATGCTCGGCTACCTCGCCTGCCACTTTGCTTCGCAGCGTATGGTCAAAGCGAAGGCGCTGGAGAGTACGCAACAGGCGCCGGCCGCTAGCAGCCAGGGCCGCGCCCTGCCAGCAACGCTAAAGTATTGACTTGGTAATGGCAGGTCAGTCAGCCTTCGAGGAATACAAAGCACGACGCTCTGTTTGGTGAACGGAAGGACTGCGCGGACATGCAGCACGAAGAGCTGACACTACGTCTTCGAGGTTGGCGTTTGGCGACGGCGGAAGTGCTTTACTACATGCCAGACCATCCCTCGCTTCTGCAGAGCTTCATGTGGCAAACGCTCGATCTGGCGCCGTCCTATCCGCGCATCCATAAGTTCCTGAATTTCTGGAAGAGCGAGATCGATGCGGTGATCCACTCCGTCCGGCTGGCGACGGGGGAGACTTTGGCGCCGCCGCGGATGAATACCGCCGACCATATCCTCCACCACTAGGCTCACATCACCTGATTGCGATTGGCGCCGTGAACCCTGCCGCTCCATATGCGTTGCAGCAGGGACATAGACGGAGACCTTCGATGCGAGCGCTTATGCTTGCGGTCGCGGCGGGGCTTTTGACCGCATGCGCGACCGCCACACCCTACCAACCGGGCGCGCCAGGCGCGTACGGTTTTCAAGAACAGCAAATCGAATCCAATCGCACGCGGATCACCTTCCGCGGCAACACGCTGACCGATCGCGAAACGGTGGAGACCTATCTGCTCTACCGCGCCGCCGAGATCACGCTGCAGGCCGGGCACGATTACTTCATCGTCGCCAACCGCGACACCGAAGAGCACTCGCGGCTGCAATCGACCAGCCCGCGCGCCGCGCGCTTTGACTATTGGTACTTCTCGCCGCGCCGCGGCTGGAGCCCCTGGTACGATCCCTTCTGGGACGAGCCGTCGAGCTATCGCGAAGTGACGCGCTATGAGGCGGTGGCGGAGATCGCCATGTTCAGCGGCGCGAAGCCCGCGAACAACGCCGATGCCTTCGATGCGCGTGAAGTACAGCGAAACCTGCAAGGCCGCATCGTTCGCCCGCCGCCCGCCGCTTAAGGCCCTTCGACCACGATACCACGCTCGCGCAATAGGTCGACGAGGCTATCTTCGCCGACCAAATGCGCCGCGCCGACGACGATGAAGACACGCCCCGAACCTTCGAGGCGCGCCGTCACGTCGTCGGCCCAAGCGCGGTTGCGGGCGATGATGACGGCATCGTGGATAGCCGGCCCAGCCTCGCGCCATTGCGCCGCGAGCAGACACTCCAACGCCGCCACGTCGCCGCGCACCCAAGCGTCATCCATCTCAGCCATTGTTGCCGCGCCCTGATCGATGTCGCGCAGTGTGAGCGAGAGGAAGCGCGCTTCCTCCTCAGGCGGCAGGCCAGCTAGCACCTGGATCTGCTGTTCGGCGGTCTCCAGGTACGAGACCCGCATCCCGCGCGCCCGCGCTTCCGGCGTCAGAACCGCTTCCACACCGGCCTCCGCCGAATGCCCAGCGCGCGTTGCAGCGGCGACCGAAAGCTGGAGCGCGGTCAGCCAAGGCCGCTGCTGGTCTAGCGCGGCCGGATCCAGTCCCAGCGAACGCGCCGCTTGCGCCAAGCGCGCCCCATCCTCCGGGGTCAGCCGCGTCGATAAACTCTCGCCCACTGGCAGCCGCCCATAACGCTGCGCCAGGTCCACGAACACCGCGCCGGTTTCGGCGCTGGTGTCCGTCTCGGTGACCAATTCCTCCGCCGCGGCGAACGCCGCCTCCAGGCGCGGCCCGCGCCAACGCAAAGAGGGCGGCAGCAGGTGCGAGGAGCCGTAGAGCCAGATTTCGCTGTCGGAATCGGTGATGCGCCAGATCGCCGGCTCTCGGCTAAGCTCGCCTCGGGGCGCCGTCGGCGAACAGGCCGCCAGCGTCCAGGCGATAAGGGCGGTGAAAAGCGCGCGCATCGCTTTCCGTCGCCCAGATCGCGCCGGCTTGGCAAGGCTCGCCTTCGCGTCAAAGCTCGGCTATAGGCGGCCCTCGTTGCACCCATAGCTCAGCTGGATAGAGCGCTGCCCTCCGAAGGCAGAGGTCAGGGGTTCGAATCCCTTTGGGTGCGCCACCCCCTCCAACGCTTACCGTCTCGGCCAAATGGCCTATGTCGAATTAGGCTGACCTTCCGCGCGATCCAACACTCGGCGCTAAGTCTCCGTAAGCACCGATCAAGTAGCTATGAACGCGCCACTCTTGCGGCGCGCCCTCAGCGAATTGACGTTCATGTACCGCGTTCTCGGTTGCGTCTTTGAAGAGCACAATCTCTGGCTCGTCGGCCTCGCCGCCCTTCTGTGCGTCATCGCCAGCGCCGGCGCGTTCTTTATTCTCGGCGGTGTTCCTGCCAACAACAGGTCGCGCGGCAGCTGGCTGTTTCTCGCCGCTCTGGTCGCGGGCAGCGGTACCTGGGCCACGCATTTTGTGGCGATGCTCGGCTATCAGCCAAGCCTCCCCATTGGGTTTGATTTTGCGACCACGCTGTTTTCAGCTGCCTTTTGCGTCGCGTTCGCGTGGGCGGCCTTCGTCGTGTGCTATTACTTTCGCTCGGCTGCAGGTCGAACCATAGCAGGGGTGCTTCTAGGCGCAGGCATCGCCGGCATGCACTATATCGGTATGGCTGGGTTAGACGCAGCCGCGCAGCGAATCTGGGCGCCGGATCTCGTCATCGCCTCGGCGATCTTCAGCATCGGCTTCGCCATCGCCGCGCTCTGTGCTTTTGAGTTGGCGCCCAAACGATACCGCTTGGCCGCAGCATCGGCGCTGCTCCTTATCGCAATTGTGTCGCTGCACTTCACCGGCATGGGCGCCCTCACGCTTGAACCAGATCCGCGCGTGCTGCTGTCAAGCCAAGGGCTCGGACGTCACTTGCTGGCCGCTCTGGTCGCCGGCGGCGCCGCCTCCACGTTGTTAATCGGCATCGTTCTGGCCTTTGCCGACCGCCAAGTCGCCGCCAGCAAATTGGCGATCGCAGAACAGACTGCCGCGATGGCTCTGCACGACGCGCTGACCGGCCTGCCAAATCGTCGCCATCTGCAAGAGACGTTGGACCGGGCGCTGGCGAAGGTGAGCCCAAGCGCGCCGCTCGCGGTCGTCGCGGTGGACCTCGACCGCTTCAAGCCGGTCAACGATCTATATGGGCACGCCGTTGGGGACGAACTCCTGGTGCGTATCGCCCGCATCCTCTCCGATGAGGCTGACGACGACGGTTTCGTCGCGCGGCTAGGCGGCGATGAATTTGTTCTTCTGCTTCGGTACGAAGGCGAAGATGCGCTTATAGACCGGCTCTCGGCGCTGTCGGCCAAGTTCGACAAACCGCTGCCGTTGCAGGACAACGAAGTGGCTGTGGGCGCTACGCTTGGCGTCGCGCTCGCGCCGGCCGATGGCGTCAAAGCCGACGTTCTGATGCGGCGCGCCGACGTCGCGCTTTACCGCGCCAAGGGCGACGGTCGAGGACGTTTCACCTTCTACGAACCTGGCATGGAGGAGCGCGTGCGCGAGCGCGCTGCGCTGGAAAACGATCTTCGAAATGCTGTCCGCAATGACGAGATCGTGCCGCACTTCCAACCGTTCGTCGCGTTCGATACGCGTGAGATCACGGGCTACGAGATCCTCTCGCGCTGGACCCACAAAACCCGCGGACCCATCGAGCCCACCATCTTCATCCGCATCGCTGAGCAAACCGGCCTCATCGGCGAACTCACCGCCAACGTGCTGCGCCGCGCTTGCGTTGAGAGCCTGAGCTGGCCCGGCGCGCCGCGCATCTCGCTCAACATCGCCGCGGTTCAGCTCCGAGACTCGGCCTTGCCGCAAAAGCTGCTGAAGGTATTGGCCGAATGCGGCTTTCCCCCGCAACGGCTGGAGATCGAGATTACCGAAGACGCGTTGATCGCCGATTTCGACGTCGCGCGCGCCATTCTCGTATCGCTGAAGAATCTGGGTATCGGCATCGCCCTCGATGATTTCGGCGCTGGCTATTCAAGCCTGCGGCACCTGCGTGAGTTGCCGTTCGACGAATTGAAGATCGACCGCTCCTTCGTCCACGGCATGGAGGACAGCGCCGAGGCGCTCTCCATCGTCCGCACCATCGTAGACTTGGCCCGGAGCTTAGGCATGGGCGTGACCGCCGAAGGGGTCGAGACCGAGGCGCAAGCCACAGCGCTGCAAGCGCTCGGCTGCGAACGCGGCCAAGGGTTCCTGCTCGGGCGCCCGCTCCCGGATCGCGTCACACCAGCGACGCCCGCCAACGATCATGAAACCAAGCGCGCACCACAGGGAACCGCGGCGGCTTCACGATAGAACTCATGGTGTTTGGGCGGGCAGGGGTCAGTCTCCGCAAAGGTGACGAGAGCAAGTGGCGCGAAGCACGGGGCGCCTACTCCTCGCGGTTCCCGTCCGCTCCGCTCTCTCTGCCACGCGAAAGAACAGCGCTACGTTTGAGATATGAGATGATGGCAAGGACGCTGCACACGCCCGCCAAAACCAAGAAGATCCAAGACGCCAGTGATCCGCGTGAAAGCCACCCGAAAAGCGCCCATGCTAGCGCGCTCACCGTCCAGCCGATCCACGGCGGCAACAGGGCCCAAATGTACGCGGACAACGCCTTTTGCCTCCCGGTGTCCACCAAGTATGTCTGGGCGGAGCGAACGCGCAACCTTATAGCCGCCCTCTTGTTAGTCATGTTCCCAGAATATCGCGTCCAAGGTCAGCGCGCCGTCGACGCGCGCCATCCCCAGCTGACGCGGCTGTGACAGCGTCGCCGCCTTGAACACCCCGCTCAGCAGGCGATAGGTGTTGCGCGTCGGGACGCGCGCACCATTCTTGTGAGCACATGCAGCCGGTTACGTATCGCAGAAGGCAGAACGCGATGTCGCGCGGCGAGCGCGAGTGGCGGATCGATGAGGACGCGCTGGTCAGCCGCGGCAGCTCGGGGCACGAGCGCCGCTATCGCTGGGCCGATATCGTCAGCGTGCGTCTCTATCACGAGCCCAGCCGCGAGCGTCCGTGGCGGTATGTGTTCGAGCTGCAGCCCAAGCACCAGCGCAAAATCGTTCTCGACAACGCCCACTATGCCGGCGACCGCGCCTACGAAGAACGCAGCGTCAGCTATACGCCGTTCGTACGCGCCGCCCTGGCGCGGCTCGCCGTCGCCAAACCCGAGATGCGGGTGCTGATCGGGGAGACGCCGAAGCGCTACTTTTTCCTGCTGCTGGCCGCGCTCGTCGCCTTCTGCGCGCTGGCGTTCGCCCTGATCGCCATCCCGACGCCGTTCGACGCCTGGCCTTACGCGATGCCGGTCAAGCTCTTGGTCATTCTGCTCATGCTGCCCGTGTTGGGGCGCTGGGTCCTCGGCTCGCTGCCGCGCGGGGTGCCGGCTGACGCTATTCCGCCACGGGCGCTGCCGCCGGCATAGGGACGCGGCCCGCCGGCCTTGCCTCTAAGCTCGCCTACGTCTAGGAAACCGCCCTTCCGCCGGGCACATCGCCCGGACCAGGAGCCGCCTTAGCTCAGCCGGTAGAGCACCGCATTCGTAATGCGGGGGTCAGGTGTTCGAGTCACCTAGGCGGCACCATTTTCTCCGTTGGCCATCGTTCCGGAACGTCCGCGTGTGCGCGGGCGTTGCTGACCTATGCGTTACATTGATCAGAGCCTGGCGGACGGCGAAACCATTCTGCAGCGCGGCAAGTGGCCGGGCATCTTCTGGTTCGGCGCATGGATGGCGCTGATCTTCCTCGGCATCATCGTCGTCGGCATCTTCATCTTCATTCGGGCGGCCATCATCATGAACACGACCGATTTTGCCGTCACTGATCGGCGCGTCATCCTGAAGCGCGGCTGGCTCAATCGCAGCACGCAGGAACTGGCTGTTGAGAGCGTCGAAGGCGTCTCGCTGGAGCAATCGATCATCGCCCGTATCTTTGGATACGGGCGGATTGTAGTGACAGGCACCGGCGACGCGGTGATTGCGTTTCCGCCGATGGCCAATCCGGTCGAATTTCGACGGGCGCTGGAGACAGCCCGCGCGCGGGCAAATGAAGTCCATCTTGGCCGCGAGGATCGCGCCGCGCTGAACGACGTAAAGGTCACTCACGCCGGTGAGCGCACGGAGCGCAGAAACGTTGCGGAAGACGAAGTTGAGCGCGAGCCGCCGCCGCCAAAGCGTCGCCGCCGCGGCAGCTTTATTGGCCTACGCTAGCTTTAGCGGATTTCTTCGACTTCGACTTCATCCACGTTGGTCACCGGCTCGCGTAGATCGTTGCGCGGCGCAGTGAGGGCGGCTGTTGGCAGCGCTAGCACCGGGCCGAGCGCATCGGACCCACCGCGTTCCATGCGCGGGTGGATCAGTTGGCCGCCGTCGCCGAAGACATAGACGAGGCGGGCCCAGTCGTTGTCGTCGTACAGGAACGCCGGGCCTTCGGGATCGAGGTCCGACCAGTCGGCTTCGCGCGGCGCCGCGGCCGCTTGCGCCAGCCAAGTGCGTGCGCCGTTTTCGTCGCCGCGCCCACGCGCCACTTGCGCGAATAAAATGCAGATGCGCGAGGAGGGGTTCTCGCGGTAAGCGTCATCGAGCGCCGCTTGCGCGCCGCCCCAATCGCCCCGCTCCATGGCCAGCTCCGCCAGCACGATCTTGCTCTCGCGCGAGTCGCGGCGCTTCTCCGCCAGCGTGCGCATGCGCTCGGCGCGAGCATCGCGGCTCTCGCCGGGGACGAGATCGCGGTAGGCGTGCGCCAGCGCCGGGTGCGGGCTATTTTCCCAAGCTTCTTCCAGGATCGCAGCGGCACGCTCAGCCTTGCCTTCGCCGACCAGCAAACGCGCGGCGAGCGCGGCAGCTGGCGCGAACGCAGGCGCCATGCGGAACGCCTTCTGCGCCATCTCGGCAGCTTTTTCGGGACGGCGCTCGCGCTCCAGCTTAGCCGCTTGCGCGCACATCAACACAGCGCGACGGCGCTTGGCCACTTTGTCTTCAACCTGCTTCCGCTTGTCGCCGATATCGAGCGTCTCTAGCGCGTTTTCCCAATCGGCGGCCTGCACCGCGAGATCGAACGCGTACTGGAAAGGCCACGTCGCCGTCTTTGATGCTTTCAGCGCGGCTTCAGCGTGCGTGCGCGCGGCGGTGCGGTCGCCGCGTTTCAGCGCCGCCGCCATCAGCCCCTTGCGGCCGAGCACTTCTGTGTCTTCGTTTTGCAGCATGCCGGCATAGGCGCGTTCGGCCCCGGCCGTGTCGCCGCTGACTTCCGCCGCGCGCGCTTGCAGCAGCAATGCGAGGCGCGGCTCATCGATCAGATCCTCGGCCTTATCCGCGTGCCGGCGCGCTTCCTCGAACTCACCGGCTTCCGCCGCGATCAAACCGAGCGCCAGTGCTTCTTGGCCGCGGCGTACGCGGGCGCGTTGACTGGATTTGCCGATGCGGCCCGGCGCATCCATCAGGAACATGATCAGCCGCAGCAGCGGCAGCGCCACCGCGATCAGCGCCACCAGAATCAGCAGCCCGAACAGCGCCGACGTCGACACCTCGGTGCCGAACCACGTCACCTCGACCGTGCCTGGATCGGTAGTGACGATCTGCCAGGAGGCCAGCATCGCAACTACGGCGATGATCAGCAGGAAGGCGAGGCGCAACATCGGGCTTTAGCTCCGCGACAATTCTTGTCGGATTGCCGCAAGGCGCTGGTCGATTTCGAGCCGGCGCTGGGCGTCATTGATCCAATCCTGCGCCGCGCGCTTCGGCTGCGCGGGCAGGCGGTTGAGTTCTTGAATGGCGACATCGAGGCGGTCGCCGGCGAGCGCCGACTCGGCGCGCGCGACAATGCCTTCCGGGGTGTCGCCGCCGTCGGCGCGGCGGACGACGATCCATTGCGCCAACGCCGCTTGAATGCGGCCCCAGAATCCGGCGCCGGCTTGGCTTTGCCGTGCGGCGCGGATGATCTCGTTGTCGAGGCGATCGAAGCGGTCGCGCAATTCGATGCGCGTCGGCGCGCCGGTGCGTGACAACGGCTCAAGCGCCGCCACGTTGGGATCGCCTGGCAGAAGTTGCGCCAGCGCCGCGTGCGATTGCTCGAACGGTCCCGATGAACGCGCCGCTTCCGAAGCCGCAACCACCGCGTAAGAGGCACGCGCCGCCATCGCCGCCGTGCGCGCTTCCGCGGCCACCGCCGGCAATTCTTCCTGCAAGCGCCGCACTTCGGCGACCAACGCCGTCACTTCAGCGGACGATGGCATTTGCTCAAGCCGGGTTTCGACATCGCGCAAGCCAGCCTGCAGCGCGAACACGCGCGCCGCAGTGTTCACGTCGCCTTCGCCGCTGGCCGCATTGGCGAGCGGCGTATTCAGCAGCGACTCAATCGAATCCAAACGCGCGTCGAGCGCCGCCGCGTTGGTGTCGCCGGTCTGGCCTTGCACTGTAGTGGAGGCCGGCGCGATTGAATCGAGGGCGCTCGCAACCGCAGGCAGGCGCGGCGCAACCGCGCCACCCGCCGCACCGGCGCCAGCCGCCAGCAAGGCCAACACGATGGCCGTGCCGCCGCCAATGCCGCCCCCACCGCGACGTTCCTCGCGGTAAGGCTCGTAATCAACGTCGATCGGCTCGGCGCGTCCGCGCTCGGCGTCGTCGTCTCTACTCATCGGACTCCCCAGTCTTTGGCCCAATCTGCCGCGGTTTCCGCTGTTTCGAGCGGGAAACGAGTCGCGGCCCGAGCCAAAACCTAAGCCCCGCCGGGAATCGGCTCAAGCGCTTGCGCCAGCAGGGGTGTTTTACCCCTGGAGTAAGGCGCTCAAAAACGCCTCTTCGCGTGGTTCGGGCGCCACGATCACGCGTTTCCAGCGCACTTTTTCGGCTTCCGCCGCAATCGCCGCGCTGAAGCAGGCGGCAGTCAGCTTTTCTGCGCGCGGCGCTCCCAGCGCCACGAACGTCGCCGCGGCGCGCCCGCTATGGAACAGCACCGCGTCTAGGGGCTCGCTGAAAGCGGGTGGTAACGTGGTCGCGGCCTGCGCGCTGTAGGCGATGCGGCGCTCAATTTGAAAGCCGGCGCTCTGCAGCAGCCCGGCGAGATCGCCCGCCAGGTGCTCGCCGCCGATGTGAATCACTTTGCCGGCAGCCGGATTGAGCGTCGCCACCGCCAGCGCCGCCAGCGAGGCGACATCGCCATCGGCCGAGCGCACATCGTTGAAGCCGGCGGCCCGCGCCGCCTCCGCTGTCGTATCGCCGACTGCCAACACGATCCGGTCACGCGCGCCGCGCACGTCGGGAAAGGCGCGCACGCCGTTCGAGCTCGTAAAGATCAGCGCCTGCGCGCCCTCGGTGCTGGTGTCGAACGCACACGGCACAATGCTCAGCAGCGGCGCCAGCACCGGCTGCGCGCCAAGCTCGCGCAAACGCGCCGCGGTGCGCTCCGCTTCCGGCAACGCACGTGTGATCGCAACGCGCATCATCGTTCGTCATTCCGGGGCGTCGCGAAGCGACGAGCCCGGAACCCAGGGGCAAACGACGTGCATGTGGCCCTTGGGTTCCGGATCGCGCTGCGCGCGTCCGGAATGACGGAGTGAGTAAACCTCACGCCACATCCATCACAATCGCATCGCCAGCTTCGTCGCGAATTTCCCCGCCGAGTTTCGCACCCAGCGCGCGCGCGCCAGCGACCGCATCGGCGCCCAGCGCAAGCTCCGCTTCGCGCCGCCAACGGGCGCTGCCGTTTGGCGTCAGCGCTTCGCCGATAAAGCGCAGCGCAGCGCCATCGACGCGCGCCAGCGCCGCGATCGGCGTGCGGCACGAGCCGTCGAGCGCTTCCAGAAACGCGCGTTCTGCTTCGATTTCCACGCGTGCGGCGCTGTTTTCGAACACTGCCAACGCATCGCACACGCGCGCATCATCGGCCCGCGCCGTGATCGCCAGCGCGCCTTGGCACGCGGCCGGCGGCATCTCGTGCGGATCGCCCAAGCTCGACGCGCGCGACTCCAGCCCAAGCCGCTTCAACCCCGCGAGCGCCAAAAACGTGGCATCAGCATCGCCGGCTTCGAGCTTAGCCAAGCGCGTGTCGACGTTGCCGCGCAGCGTCGAGACGCGCAGCTCCGGCCGCGCGTAAAGCACCTGCGCTTGCCGGCGCAAACTGGCGGTGCCGACGTTCGCGCCCGCCGGCAAATCCGCCAGTGTCTGCGCCTTCAAGCTCACGAACGCGTCGCGCGGATCTTCGCGCTCGGGCACGCAGGCGAGCGTGATGTTATCCGGCAAACGCGTTGGCAAATCTTTCAGCGAGTGCACGGCAAAATCGATGCGGCCTTCGAGCAGCGCGTCGTCCAGCTCCTTGGTGAAGAGGCCCTTGCCGCCGGCTTCGATCAGCCTGCGATCCTGGATGCGGTCGCCGCTGGTGACGATGGCGACGATCTCCAGCGCGCTCTCATCGACGCCAAGCAACGCCGCCAGCCGCGCCCGCGTCTGCCCTGTTTGCGCCAGCGAAAGTTTCGAACCGCGCGCGCCGATACGGAAGAGAGGAGTGCTCATGAGAGTAAGCCAATAGGGGAGTAGGGGAGTAGGGCAAGAGGTGGTGCGGTCACATCTCTCGTTGCCTTACGCCCTTATTCCCATATTCCCCTCTTCATGAAGCCGCTCACCGTCCTAGGCATCGAAACCAGCTGCGACGAAACTGCGGCGGCGGTGCTGCGCCTGGATGAGAGTGGCCCGCACGTTCTCTCCGACATCGTGCTTGGCCAGGCGGCCCAGCATGCGCCGTACCGCGGCGTCGTCCCCGAAATCGCCGCCCGCGCCCACGTTGAGGGGCTGGACGGCGTCATCGCCGCCGCCATGCAGGAGGCGGGGATAGGCTTTGGCGATCTGGACGGCGTCGCCGCCACCGCCGGGCCGGGGCTGATCGGGGGCGTCATGGTCGGGCTCTTGGCCGGCAAGGCCATCGCGCTGGCGCATGATAAGCCGCTGATCGGCGTGAACCACCTCGAAGGCCACGCGCTCTCCCCGCGCCTGGCCGAAGGCGGCGCGACGTTTCCGTATCTCTTGCTGTTGGTCAGCGGCGGGCATTGCCAATTCATCGCCGTGCTCGACGTCGGCGTGTATCGCCGCTTCGGCTCGACCATGGACGATGCGCTGGGCGAAGCGTTCGACAAGCTGGGTAAGCTGCTCGATCTGGGTTTCCCCGGCGGGCCTTATGTCGAAAAAGCCGCGCAAAACGGCGATTCCACGCGCTTTGCACTGCCGCGCCCGTTGCTCGGCCGCGAAGGCTGCGACTTCTCGTTTGCTGGATTGAAGACAGCCTGCGCCCGCGAAGTGGAACGTCTCGGCGTGATGAGCGATCAAGACAAAGCCGATCTCTGCGCCAGCTTCCAAGCCGCCGTGCTCGACATCATCGCCGACCGCACGCGCAATGCGATGCGGATGTTCGATCCGACGTGGGGTGCTCAGGGAAGGTTAGTGGCGGCCGGGGGCGTTGCGGCCAATCGGGCGATCCGGGCGAGCCTCGAGGCGCTCGCGGCCGACAATCGCTACGACTTCATTGCTCCGCCGCTGAAATGGTGCACCGACAACGCGGCGATGATTGCCTTGGCCGGGGCTGAACGGTTGCGGTTGGGGTTTAGTGACGACCTGTCATTTCCAGCCCGGCCACGCTGGCCGCTGGATGACGAGGCCGCCCGCTTGCGCCCCAGCCATAAGCCGGGGCGCAAAGGGGCGAAGGCTTAGGCGACGACGTTGGCGGCCGTGAAGATCAGCGGCGCCATGGCGGTCGCGACCAGCGCGATAGCGATTACCAAGGACATCGCCTTGACGGTCGCGGGCAGGTCTTGAGCGGACATTGGAGTACTCCAGAAAAGGTCTGATGTTGCAGGTGCGAACATCGTGAGCGCACAGATGGACCCTTTCTCGGCCCTTGAGTAGGCAGGTTTTTCCAGCGCAGTTATGCAGAAATGGAGGCCAAACGTTAATTGCCCAGCCATTCATGCAGACAAAAGAAAGGCGCGAAGGACCTGCCTTCGCGCCTGCAAACGCCGTCGGCGCGCTGGGAGGCGCGCCTCCGGGTCGTGTCAGACCGCCACCTGAGCGGCGATCTGAAGGATCGGGGTGAAGGCCGCGGTGAACAGGGTCGCGGCGGCCAGAATGAAGGAGGTCATCAGCAGGAAAGAGGGGCGGGCGGTGGTCATTGGGCGGCTCCAGGGCTTCGATGACCCAAGCTACCAAACCGTCACGGCGTGATCAATGAATAAAATCATTCTCGTTCAATAATTGCGTAACGCGAACTACACTTTAGCGTCCTGCCTCACGCGGGCCTTCGAACCGGCGGTTTCGCCGCCTCGAGCGCGCAGGCCATTCAGCAGCAGGGCCATGACGCCCTCGAACTCGCGCTCCAGCTTCGGCAGTGTCAGCTTCGAGAACAATTGCGGGATGCCGAATTTCAGTGTGGCCGCCTGCATCATTTCCGCGGTGAAGTCGGGGTCGTCGGTGGCGAAGAGGCCGGCCGCCACGCCTTCCTCGATCACAGCAACAATGCTGACGCGTTCAAGCGCAATCAGCTCGTTCATGAACGTCGGCCGCTCTTTCGAGAGCACCTCGGCAACCTCAAGAATCTTCGAGTGTTCCGCGAACATTTGATAATTATCACGCATGCGGCGAGCGAACATTTCCGTGAGCTTGCGGTCGGCCGGCCATTCCTTGCGCCGCGCAACGGTGGCGAGGCCAACATGCTCCTCGGCGTAATGCTTGCGCGCCATGGCTTCGGCGAGGTCGATCTTGGCCTCGAAGAAGCGATAGATATTGCCCGGCGACATGTCACAATCGGCGGCGATCTCGGCCATGGTTGTTTTGCCGTAGCCGTAATGCTTGATGCGATTGATGGCCGCTTCGAGAATGCGGTCGCGGGTCACCGATTTTTCGTCCATCCCTACAGGCTACCGGGTTTTGACTGAACGATCAATGAAGGATTCAGCCGCTTGAGCCAGCCCTTCGAGACGGTCGCCGTGGTCGGCGGCGGCGCCTGGGGCACCGCCTTGGCGCAAGTGGCGGCGGCCGCCAAGCGCGGCGTCACCCTATGGGCGCGCGAGCCGGAGGTCGTGGAGGGGGTCAACCACACCCGCGAAAACCCGCTTTTCCTGCCCGGCATCCGTCTTAACCCGGTTATCCGCGCCACCAGCGAGTACGAAGAGCTCGCCAGCGCCGACCTGGTGCTCGCCGTCCCCCCGGCCCAGCACATGCGCGCCACCCTTAAGGCGCTCGGCCCCCACCTCGCCGCCCATATCCCAATCGTGCTCTGCGCCAAGGGTGTCGAGCGCGGCACGCTGGCGTTGATGACGGACGTGCTGGCCGAGGAAATGCCAGACCGCACGCCGGCCGTGCTTTCCGGCCCTGGCTTCGCCAAGGACGTCGCCCGCGGTCTCCCGACCGCCACCACTATCGCCAGCCCCGATCAGCAGCTGGCCCAGCGCATCGTCGCCACCATCGGCCTGCCGACCTTCCGCCCCTACGTCGCCGACGATCTCATCGGCGCCGAGATTGGCGGCGCGGTGAAGAACGTCATCGCCATCGCTTGCGGCGTCGCCGAGGGCCGCAAGCTCGGTGACGGCGCGCGCGCCGCTTTGATCACGCGCGGCTTCGCCGAACTGACGCGGCTGGGCCTCGCCATGGGCGCCAAAGCCGAGACGCTCTCTGGCTTGTGCGGGCTCGGTGATCTGGTGCTCACCTGCGCCTCGCTCACCTCGCGCAACACCTCTCTTGGCGCAGCGCTCGGGGAAGGGCGGGCGCTGAAGGACATTCTCGCCGAACGCCGCTCCGTCGCCGAAGGCATGGAGAGCGCGCCGGCGGTCGTAGCGCTGGCGGCGAAGTTCAATGTCGAGATGCCGATCTCAACCGCGGTCGAAGCCATCGTCACCGAGCGCATCAGCATCGATGACGCCATCACCGCTCTGCTCTCGCGTCCGTTCAAGGCGGAGGGCGTGTGACGCTGCTCGCGCGTCTCGACGCACTGGCGAACCCGTGCGCGATCGTTGTCGATATCGAGCACGACGGCGTGCGGCTGTCGCTGATCCTCACGCGCAGCGGCGACCGCATCGCCGCCTTCCGCAACAAATGCCCGCACGCCGGCTACCCGCTGCAACGCGCCGACGGCCGCATCGTCGTGCAGGAAGGCCGCTACATCGTCTGCAGCGCCCACGGCGCGAGCTTCACTCTAACCGAAGGCGCCTGCGCCGGCGGCCCGTGCAATGGCGATGGCTTGGAGCGCGTGGCGATCGACGTGCGCGATGGTGTGGTTACCCTGGCGCCCGTCCTCCCCCGCTAGGGGGAGGTGGCCGCGAGCAGCGCTCGCGGACGGAGGGGCGAGCGCGAGCATATCAATCGCTAGCGCTTCCCTCTCAGTCATCGTGCGCACGCTAGCCACCGCAATCACGAAAGTGAGCGGTTGGGTAGATACAAAGGTGGCTGACTGTCGCGCACGATCTGAGGGCAACCTTCGTCCCAGGGGTAGAGGCCGCCGCCAACGGACGGCCAGACGACTTGAAAGGCGCTGAGCTGTCCACGCTCTCCCGCATCGCCCCAAAACCACATCGCTGAGTTGAAGTAGTCGCGCACAATATTCGTCGGATGCACTGCCCGGGCGATGCAGTCGTGGCCTTCAATCAACCCGCTCCAGCGCTGATCATTCTCCGCGACTTTACCGGACTGAAGACCGCGAAACACCTGCCAGAGCATCGCGTGCATCAATTTGATATCGAGTCCAAACACAATGAACTCGGGCGATCCGAAGGTTTTGGTGAAGCCGACAGAATAGCAGAACGACGGCTGCTGTCCCTTCGGATCGAAGACGGCGGAGTTGAACCACCCATGCTCTTCGACGTTTCGCAAAATCTCGCGCTCGTAATCGTTGTCGCTCATGATCGCCTCTCAGTAGGCCGAGGGGATCATCCCACAGCTGTTCGGAGGTCGTCGACTGTCCGGGCGCTGATCCGCTTCCCGGACGCGCATCGCGGCGAGCCGGGATCCAGCATGAATGAGCGCTGTAACGCCTATCGCCGCTGGGTCCCGGACTTGGCGCTGCGCGCCAATCCGGGAATGGGTAAAGCCTAAACCTCGTCGTCGTCCGCGCCGTCAGCGCGGCGTTTGCGCATGAACAGGAAGCCGGCGATTGCCAGCAAGATCACGCCGAGCGCCACCCACGGAAACCAACCGGCCAAGCCGCCGAAGCTGGTTTGCGGTTGGCCATCAGCAGAAGCGATGTCGGCGATGGCTTGCGGGTCCGTCGTTGGTACGCCGGTCACCAAGCCGGGCACCGAATAGTTCGAGACTTGATCGCCGGCAGCTTGGAAGTCGGTGTGACGGCGGCCGTCCGGAAACGACAGCATGCCGCGCAAATCCGCCGCCGCCGCTTCGATGGCGCCCATCTGGTCGGCGCTGCCGATGGAGGTCAGTCCAGCGACGCCGTACCGGCCAAGCACCTTCTGCTCGTAACGCAAATCCTTGCCTTGCGAGCCAGGCGCCGCTGCGCGTTCGGCCCAGACGATGTTCGGGGCGGCGACGTCAAACGCCGGCGCGGTGGCGAAGCCCTCGAAGGTGCGGTTCTGCTGCGTGCGCGCGGCGCGCACGTCGGCTTCGAAATTGGAATCGCTTAAGCCGGAAGCTGTCGCCGGCTGCACGTAGCCGATGGCGTCATAGCTGATCACCGTCGCCCATGTGCCCGGCGCGCGAATGTCGGCGTCAGCGCGGGCGAGCAGCCCCAGCACTTCGCCGCTCGGCGTGGCGGCGTTGTTGCGCTGCAGATAGGCGCGCGCCTCCGCGGCGGAATAGTAAAGGTAGCCGCTCGGCACATTGAGCGAGACATCATTCAGCGCAATGACGCCGCTGCGTCCCACTTCATTTGATGCAGCTTCCGCTGGCGGCGGCGCCGGCGTCGTCGGTGCGGCGCGTATCGGCTGCGCCGCAACGTCAGGTCCGCTATCGCCAGGTCCGTCTGCGTAGGCGGCTGGTGAAATCATCAGCGCCATGGCGGCAAACAGGGCGCGCGTCAGATTCTTGCGCATGGGTCGGTCTCCCTCGTTCGCCCGTTTTGGGCGCATCCCCCGAATCGCAGGGTTAGCGAATATTATGGGTCTTGTCGCGCTATGTGCGCGTGCAAGCTGTGCGCAGCTCTTCGGCGGCGCCGCGCATGGCGTCATCAACGGCGGCGCGCCAATCGCTCATGTTTTTCGCGGCTTGCGCGGCAGGCGGGTAGGTCACCGCGCGTGAGGAACTCACAACGCCGCCCTCTAAACCTTGCGCCGTTGCAACAAAGCCGGCGACCGCTTCTGCGGCGCTGGCCCCCTGTGCGCCGTATCCAGGAACAAGGAACAAGGCGCACGGCATCGCTTCGCGCAGCGCACGCGCTTCTTCCGGATAGGTCGCGCCCGCCACCGCCATCAAGCCGGACCAGCCGCTCGCGCCCATCAAGTCCTGCGTTTCCGGCGCCAGCATTTCCGCCACCCGCCGCCACAATGGCGCGCCGCCGACTTGCAGATCCTGAAAATCGCCAGCGCCCGGATTGGACGTGCGCACCAACACCGCAACACCTTTGCCGTGCGCTTTCGCAGCGCTCACGAACGGCGCGATCGTGTCCTTGCCCATGTACGGATTGACGGTGACGCAGTCGGCGTCGAAGCCAGGCTTGGCGCCCAACGTTGCGCGTACGTACCCATCCGCCGTCGTGCCAATGTCGCCGCGCTTGGCGTCGAGCAGTACGATCATGCCGGCATTGCGCGCATACTCCGTCAGCATGCGCGCGGTGGCGTATCCCATTTCGCCGAACTGTTCGAAGAGGCCGAGCTGAGGTTTCAACACCGCCGCGTGCTTGGCCGCGACATCGACCAGCGATGTGCCGAACTTCAGCAGCACCGCCGCCGAGTCAGCGCGCAGATCGCCGAACAGGGCCGGCACTTTGTCAGCGAACGGATCGAGGCCGACGCACAGCGGCGTGTTCTTAGCCCGCACTTTCTCGATCAGGCGATCAGCGTAGGGCGCGCTCATTGCAGCATCGCGCTTTCGCCCGGCGCGACGCACACAACTTGCGCGACGGCGAGGCCGCGGCGCAGGTCGTCGGACTCTTGTCCGTAATTGTCAGCCGTCAGGCGCGGCGCCGGAGCGCCCGCGGCTTCGACTTGTTCGAGGCGTAGGAGACGCATGATCGAGGAGGGGGCGGCGGTGTAAATGCGCCCACGCCGCGCCGATTCCGCGACGGTGACGCCAATCACCTGGCCATTGGCGGACAGCACCGGCCCGCCGCTAATGCCGGCCAGCGATCCGCGCAAACCGGAGGTGCGGCCCTGTTCGGCCCACGCCAGCACCGGTTCTTCAATATCGTAGCGCCCGCGCGCGACCAGCGTCTCGCGGCCGATCAGTCGCGAATAAGCTTCGCCCGGCCGGCCTTGCGGGAAGCCGACATGAAAGGCGCGCTGGCCGATCTGGAATTGCCGCTCGGATGTATCGAGCGCCAGCGGCGCCGGCGCGCGGTCGGTGCGCAGCAGCGCCAGGTCCGCGAACAGCGCGCGTTTCACTTCCAACACCGGCGCCGCGGCGCCCCGCGACACGATCAGGCCGACTTGTTCGCAGCCGTCGACGACATGGCGCGCCGTCAGCCACCAGCCGTCCGCCGAAATCGCAAACGCCGACCCCATGCCGGATGCGACCGGCCCGACCTCGACCAAAATTTCCGGATCGTACATCGATGGCGGCGGCAGGAACGCGCCAGCTTGCGGCGCGTCCGGCAGCGCTTCCGGCGCGTCGGCGCGCTGGTCGACGCGGAACAGCACGAACACCACCGCCGCGATGACGATGATGTAGAGCAGCCAGTCGGGGACGATGCGCAGCACCTGCTCAGCCGCCTCGCATCATCGAGACGTTGGGATCTGCGACGGCGCCGGACAGGATCAACGCCAAGCCGATTTTCACGCTCATCAGAAACACCGCCGCCGCGACGTCGCCCTCAGCGATGCGCCGCGGCAGCCCGCGTAAGAACATATCGGCGAAGCGGAAGGCCAAGAGCTGGATGAGCAGCGTCACAACGCCCCAGATCAGCAGGTCGAACACGCCGAACGAGTGGGCAAGGCAAGAGCCCAGCGGAATGGCGAGACCGACGACGACGCCGCCGAACGCCAGCGCCGCCGACGGGTTGCCGGCTCGGATCAGGGCCATCTCCTTGTGCGGCGTCATCAGCACGTAGATGATGAGCGACGCCACGAAGAGCCCGAGCGCGACGCCGAGCTGGATGATAAAGTCGGGAAAACCCGCCACGAACGCGTTGATGGGCGCGGTAAAGTCCATACTGGGTCCCTCGCTAGCCGCCGCCGGCCATGTCCGCCTGCGCTAGCGGTTCCCGGCAGGGCGCGCAAGGCAAGCAAGGGATGTCGAGCAGATGAGCGAACGCAAAGCAGCTTTGGTTACAGGGTCCACCAGCGGCATCGGGCTGGCCGTCGCCACGGCATTCGCCAAAGCCGGCTTGGACGTCACTTTGAACGGGTTAGGGGATGCGGCTGAGATTGAAGCTATCCGCGCTGGCCTGGAGAAGGCGCACGGCGTCTCGGTCCGCTATGACGGCGCAAATCTGATGCAGGCCGAAGCCTGCGCCGGCATGGTCGAAAGCGCCATCGGCGCGCACGGCCGGCTCGACGTGCTTGTGAACAACGCCGGCATCCAGTTCGTCTCGCCGATCGAGGATTTCCCGGTCGAGAAATACAACGCCATCATCGCGCTCAATCTCTCCGCCGTTTTCCACACCATGCGCGCCGCCATGCGGACGATGAAGCAGCAACGCTATGGCCGCATTATCAACATCGCCTCCGCCCACGCCCACGTCGCGTCGCCGTTCAAGTCAGCTTATGTCGCCGCCAAGCACGGCGTGCTGGGGCTGACCAAAACCGTCGCGCTCGAAGGCGCGACGTTCAATGTCCGCTGCAACGCCATTTCGCCCGGCTATGTGCTCACCTCTCTGGTCGAGAACCAAATCCCCGACACGATGAAGGCCCGCGGCCTGACGCGCGAGCAGGTGATCAATGACGTGCTGCTCGCCGCGCAGCCGACGAAAGAGTTCGTGAAAGTCGAGGACGTCGCCGGCTTGGCGCTCTTCCTCCTCTCGCCCGCCGCCGACCAAATCAACGGCGCCGCGCTCAACATGGACGGCGGCTGGACCGCGCAGTGAGGGTGTGATATCACGTGATATCATGTCTGCGCTGACGATCCGCAATATCCCCGACGAAGTTCACGACGCATTGCGTGAGCTTGCGGCTCAGCGCGGCGTCTCCGTCGAGGCCCTGGCTCGCGCCGCGCTTGAGGACGTCGCCAACTCCAATCGTCGCGGCGGCATCGACTTTGAATTGGTCGCCCGCGTTCGGGCCGAACTCGGCATGACTGAAGAGTGGCCCGAGTGGGGCGAGGAAATGGATGACCCAGCTTTCTCGCGCCGCGTGCTCGGACTCGATCCGTAAAGTCGCATGTTGATTGACACGCACTATGCGTTTGCCCTCTCGGGCGCCCCGTCGCGCTTGCGGCAAAGTGAATGGGATGTCCTTCGAGGCCAGATAAAACTTCACGTCAGCGCGGTGTCTATTTGGGAGATACGCCTCAAGTGGGGAGCGTTTCATCGCTCCGGCGCTCGCAAAGGCCCTGTCGATCCGCCTCACGCGCTCGAAACGTTGACGCGCCTTGGCCTCGTGCTGTTGCCGCTGACGGCTGCGCATGCCGCTACGGTTTTGCAGACGCCAATCGCCCACTCCGATCCGTTCGACGAGTTGCTGCTCACGCAAGCCCAATCGGAGGGCCTGAGGCTCTTCACACGAGATAGGCTGCTCCGATCGCATCCGTTGGCGATTTCGGCCTGACCTCGTTAGCATGCCATCATGTGGAGGGCGGCTGACATGACCCCCAAACCCATCTCGCTCGCGCTCCAGGGCGGCGGCGCACTGGGCGCTTATACGTGGGGCGCGCTTGATCGCATTTTGGAAGACGAGCGCATTGAGATCAAAGCCATCTCCGGTTCGTCCGCCGGCGCCATGTGCGCGGTGGTGTTGGCGGATGGCGCCCATGACGGCCCCGAAGGCGCGCGCGCCAAGCTGCGCCAATTCTGGGAAGGCGTCTCCGCCGCCGGCCGCTCCAATCCCTATCGCAGCACGCCGCTGATGGCGTTTCTGCATTCCTTCCAACCGGCGTGGCTCCGGCAAAATTACATGGCGCTCTGGGCCGACATGGCGAGCCGCTATGCGTCGCCCTACGATTTCAACCCACTCAATCTCAATCCGCTGAAAGACGTGCTGGACGAGCTGGTCGATTTCGAGCGCGTGCGCGCTTGCGATCACATCCAGCTCTTCATCGGCGCTACCAATGTCGACACCGGCCGCATCCGCATCTTCCGCAACGCCGAGCTTACCGCCGATCACATCATGGCGTCCGCTTGCTTGCCGCAGCTCTTCCAGGCCATCACCATTGACGGCTCCCCGTACTGGGATGGCGGCTTTACCGGCAACCCCGCGCTCTTCCCGCTGTTCGCGGTCGAGGCGACGCGCGACATCGTCATCGTCCAGATTCACCCGCTCGAGCGCGAAGGCGTGCCGCGCACCGCCGCCGACATCAGCGCTCGCACGACTGAGATCACCTTTAACGCCAGCTTGCTCAGCGAATTGCGCGCCATCGATTTCGTCGCGCGGCTGCTGGACGAACAGAAGCTGCCGCCGGAGCGCTATCGCAAAATGCTGATCCACAACGTTAGCGAAGGGCAGGCGCTCACCCCGCTCGGCGCCGGCGCCGATCTCAACACCGACATGAGTTTCTTTGACGATCTGTTCGCCGCCGGCCGCGCCGCCGCCGATCACTGGCTCGCCACCCACTTCGATGCTTTGGGCGAGCACTCCACCGTCGATCTCGCCGCCATGTTTCGCGCCGCGCCGTCGCCGGACGACGCACAGCCCTTGCGCTAACGATTCCTTAGCCGCATCGCGGCAGCGTCGCGCTCATGCGGATGCGCACGCCTCTCCTGGCCGTTGTCATGCTCGCGGCCCTCGCCGCGCCGGCAGCTGCGGCTGGCGGCAGCAGCAGCACCCCCGCACAGGAGCAGGCGCGGGCGACGCGCCAGGAGCGGCTCACCTCAGCGGAATCGTTCATGCCATTGCCGACGCTCTCGGCCGGCGTGCTGCAGCGCCAATCGACGCAAGGCACCATCGTGCTCGATCTCGGCCTCGACATCCCCGATGCCGAACTCCGCCACCGCGCCCGTCTCAACGAGCCGCGCTTGCGCGACGCGCTCCGCACTGCGCTCGCCACCTACGCTTCAACCTATTATCGCGACCGCACCGCGCCCGATCCCACGCAGCTCACCCGCCTCCTGCAGCAAAGCATCGACCGCACCCTCGGCGCCGCCGGCGCCCGCATCATTCTGGTGAACATCATCTACCAAAGACGGCAGGCGCAATAATTTGCCGCGGACCGTCACCGCTTCACAGCGGAGAGACTCGTCCTCGCCATCATGCGCCAACTCGGCTCGCTGCCTTAGCGCTACGCCACTAAGTTGAGTGTGTAGTCGGTGTACGAGCCCGTATCGATCTGGCGGATCGACACGATGCGGTTGGGTTCGAAGATATGGTCCAGACAAACATTGAAGGCGTTATTGATGACGGCGATGCGTCGACTGGCGTCTCCCCAATACGCCCCATCGCGCTTTGCAGCGAGCGCCGATCGTCGAAATCGCCGCCGTCCTCCCCATGACGGGGAGGACTGGCAGTCCGTAAACACACGCATCAATATTACACCGAGCGCCCAGCTCAGCTCGCAAGGTAGGCGCGGACCCGTTCGTCCTGCAGCAGCTTCATCACGCCTTCGGCAATGCAGCCATTCAGATCTTGCGCCAACACGCCGCTGGCGTGCGGCACACTCATCGAGAACGTCTCGCCATTGCCCAGCACGACATCGAATTCGATATCGCTGCTCCAGGAATAAAACCCGTACCTGCTCAGCAAGGACGTCACCCGCAGAGAAATCGTCTTCGGCGCGCCGGCGGGATTGATCGTCCCGGCCTTGTTCAATTCCCGGTCCGCCTGCGCCACCATCACAGCGGTGATCGCGTTCAGATTAGAAGCGAGTCTGGAGCCGCCGTAGGAATAGACGATGACGGCATCCGTTGAAGGCTGCGCATTGACGATCGTCGTTGGCCCATTCACCGGCATGGCCGCGATGAGGCCGTCCCGCAGCGTGTATTCCATGGGCGTAAACTGCATCGTCCCGCATCCCGCCAGGAACGCAGCCAAGGCCAGCACCAAAATCTGTCTCATCTTATCCCCCAACACTTTGCGCCCGCGCGCCCGCCATACTTAGCGGAGACTGTGCGGTATGGGAAAGAGGTGGAAGACCGAGCGGCCGCTGACCCGAACGTCGGGAGCGGCTAAGGAGTCCGCTCTTCGCCGTGCGCGCTCAACGAATGCGGGCGCCGCGCCCGAGCTAGTCAGCTTTGACCAGCGACGAGGGCCATCCGATACGGACTAAAAGGCCATCTGGGCCGGCAACGCCGACTTCATAGATGCCCCATTCGCGATGGCGAAGAACGCCGCCGGGGCGAATGACTAGATCGTCCACGCGCGCGGCGATAGCTTCAACATCCGGTGTACGAATAAAAATGCCGAAGGGATTGTGCTGCGCGGGTACGCGCCACGGACCGTCGCCCGCTTGTGTCAGATGTATTTCGCAGCTCCAGCCACACATGATGATGTATTGATGGTCGCCGCCCGCGCGTGAAAAACCAAGGCGCTCCCAGAACGGGATTGCAGCGGACAGGTCGTTGCTTGGCACGATGGCAAATGCGCCGACAGATGGAGGGGTCGACATTAAAGCTCCTGCAGAGGCTTTAGCGCTGTGAGCACGCATCCGTCCGCATTGGTCCAGAAGCAGCTATAGCCCGTGCTCAATTCCCCCGACACGCAATCGGCATAACGATCGCCGTAATACTGCCGCGCACCGGCGCGCGGAAAATTTGTGTTGGCTCGTCGCGTGCGACCACGGTTTCGCCGGCGCCCATGATTTGGCGCTCGACCACGACGAATTCTTGGTCGGTGCAGTTGAAGCGATAGTGCAAGCGCTGGTGGGTGTAGCGGATGGTCGTCTCGGTGGTGGCGTCGGAGATATTGTAGAGCTGTGGCTGGCCGTGCCGCACCTGGATCCAGATGTCGGAGGTCGCGCCGTCGGCGCTGCGCGTAATGGTGCGCTGGTTGAAGTGTACTTCGCCCAAACAAGCGCGGTCTTCCTCCGGCGTTTCGCCGCGGCAATCGCGCTGACGCGCCACCAACAGCCAGTCCGGCAGATTCTGCGTGCTGCCGAGGATGACCGAGTCGGTCTCCGCCGGCGGCGCGCCCGGTTGCGCCGGCGCGGAGGGCTGGCCGCACGCGGCGAGCGTGAAGAGGCAGAACAGGGCGGCGAGCTTGCGCATCAGAGCTTTCATCCTTGTCATGTTGGGCCGGCGGCTAACCTCGGCAAATCACATAGCTGAGATGCCGCCGTCGATCTTGATCTCGGAGCCGGTGATGAACCGGCTTTCGTCGGAGAGGAGAAACACCGCGGCCGCGGCGATTTCCTCCGGCTTGCCGATCCGCCCGAGCGGCACTTGGCGCCCCAGCTTCGCCTCAGCTTCTTCCTTGCCGAACATGTTGCGGATCGGATCGAGGATGGGCGTGTCGATGAAGGTCGGGTGGACCGAGTTCGAGCGCACGTCGAGGCCCTTCTTGGCGCAATAGAGCGCGATGTTTTTTGATAGCAACCACACTGCCGCTTTGCTGGCGTTGTAGCCGGGGGAGGTGTGGTTGGCGATCAAGCCCGCGATCGAGCTGATGTTGACGATCGAGCCGGGCTGGTTCTTGGCCAGATACTTGATGCCGTGCTTGGCGCCGAGAAACACTGAATCGACATTGACGCTCATCAGCCGGCGAAAGCCTTCGAGCGAGAGTTCCTCGATGCCGCCTTCGCGGCTTGAGATGCCGGCATTGTTCACCAGCCCCGATATCCCGCCCATCGCCGCGTTCGCCGCTTCCAGTGCGGCGATCCATTGGCCTTCATCTGTAACGTCGAGTTCATAGGCGAAGGCGGTGTTTGCGCCGTAGGCGCCATTGAGCTCGTCGGCGAGCCGCTCGACGCCAACGAAATTGATGTCGGCCAGCGCGACCTTGGCGCCTTCCGCGGCAAGCCCGCGCGCCATCGCTGCGCCCAAGCCCTGCGCCGCGCCGGTGATGAACACCTTCTTGCCCGCAACCCGTCCCGTCATCGCGCTCTCCCGATTTTGTTTGTGAGCATGCGTCGCCTTTTCGCGCGTTGAAAGCGTTCACACACCAGCCGGGCCATGCGCGTTCGCGCCGCAGCGACTTTTACCGCAAAGCCAAATACCGTATAAAAAATGTTGAAATTGCCGCCCACGCAAGTTTTTGGGGGAGATGGCGATGGAATGGGACGCACTGCTGCTGTCGCGATTGCAGTTCGCATTCACGATCGGCTTTCACATCATCTTCCCGGCCTTCACCATCGGGCTTGCGTCGTTCCTGGCCGTGCTTGAGGGCCTGTGGCTCTTCACCAAGAAGCCGCTCTATAAAAATCTCTATCTTTTCTGGGTGAAAATCTTCGCGCTGTCGTTCGGCATGGGCGTCGTCTCCGGCGTCGTCATGTCCTACCAGTTCGGCACCAATTGGAGCGTCTTCTCGGCCCATGTCGGCAGCGTCATCGGGCCGCTCTTGGCCTACGAAGTGCTGACCGCGTTTTTCCTCGAAGCCTCGTTCCTCGGCATCATGCTGTTCGGCTGGAAGCGGGTCGGGCCGAAGCTCCACTTCTTCTCGACGCTGATGGTCGCCGTCGGCACGCTGATGAGCGCGTTCTGGATTCTCGCCGCCAATAGCTGGATGCAGACGCCGCAAGGCTACGCCTTCGCCGAAGACGGCACGATGATCGCCACGTCTTTCGTTGAGGTGATCTTCAATCCCTCGCTGCCCTCGCGCTTTGCCCACATGGTGCTCGCAGCGTATTTGACCACAGCCATGGTCGTCGCCGGCGCCAGCGCTTTTGCGCTCCTGAAAAATAGAGCGCTGCCCGAAAGCCGAACGGCTTTGCGCATGGCGATCCTGATGATGGTCATCGTCGCGCCGCTGCAAGTCGTCGTCGGCCACGAGAGCGGCGTCGTCGCGCACGAATACCAGCCGGCCAAGGTCGCCGCGATGGAGGGCTGGTGGAGTACACGGCCCGATCAGCCCACCATCCTCTTCGGCTGGCCCGACGAAACCCAAGAGCGCAATCATTTCGAAGTCGCCGTCCCGGGGACTGGACCGCTCCTCTTCGGCAATGCGCCGGACGAAAACTTGCGCGGCCTTGACGATTTCGCCGCCAGCGAACGCCCGCCCGTTTGGATCGTGTTCTGGGCCTTCCGCATCATGGTCGGCATGGGCCTCGTCATGGTGGCGCTCGGCATTTGGGGCGCGGCGTGGTGGGCGTTCAAACGCCTCGACACCGCCCGCTGGTATCACCGCGCGCTCGTCGCCGCCGGGCCAAGCGGCTTCGTCGCCGTGCTCGCCGGTTGGATCTCTGCCGAAGTCGGTCGCCAGCCTTACGTCGTTTACGGCGTCATGCGCACCGCCGACGCGGTGTCGCCGGTGACGGCCGAATCCGTCGCGCTGTCGTTGATGTTCTTCATCGTCGTCTACGCCATCGTGTTCAGCGCCGGCGCGCTCTACATCCTGCGCCTGATGAGCAGGGGGCCTGACACGGTCGAGCAGCCGCCCGAGTCCGATCAACCGCCCGGCACGCCGCTCGGCGCCGCTATCGAGGAGGCGCGCTGATGACCGACCTCGCCACCATCTGGGCGGTGCTGATCGCCGTCGCGGTGTTTCTCTACGTCGCCCTCGACGGCTTCGATCTCGGCGTCGGCATTCTTTTCCCGTTCGCCAAGGACCCCAAAGAGCGCGACCAGATGCAAGCCGCCATCGCGCCGGTGTGGGACGGCAACGAGACCTGGCTCGTGCTCGGCGGCGGCGGCCTGTTCGCCGCGTTCCCGAAAGCCTACGCCGCGCTCATGCCGGCGCTCTACGCGCCGATCATCCTGATGCTGCTGGCGCTAATCTTTCGCGGCGTCGCGTTTGAGTTTCGCCACCAGGGCCGCAACCGCGGCAAGAAGTGGTGGACGATTGCCTTCGCCGCCGGCTCGTTCGTCGCCGCGCTCGCGCAAGGGCTGGTGCTCGGCGGCTTTATCCAAGGCGTGACGCTGGTCGACGGCGCCTTCGCCGGCGGCCCGGTCGACTGGCTGACGCCATTTTCGTTGCTTGTCGCCGGCGCCCTCGTCTGCGGCTATGCGCTGCTCGGCGCGGCGTGGCTCGTGTTCAAGACGCAAGGCGAATTGTTCGAACGCGCGCGCGGCTGGGTGAAGCAGCTAGCGCTACTCACTGCGCTTTCGATGGGCGCCGTTAGCCTCGCCACGCTCGGCGTCGATCCGCGCGTCACCGAGCGCTGGGGCCTGACCATGACCAGCGTCGACTGGCCGGTCTTCATCCGCGTCATGCCGCTGCCGCTGGTTGCCGGCGCCATCTGCTATCTGCTCTGGCGCGGCGCCGATCAGCGCCGCCACCTCGCGCCGTACCTTTACGCGGTCGGTCTCTTCTTCATCGGCTATATTGGCCTTGCGATTTCGCTCTGGCCGTACATCGTGCCGTTCGAGATGACGCCCGGCGACGCCGCCGCCGCCGACAACGCGCTATCGTTGATGCTGTGGGGCGCGATCCCGATGCTGCCGATCATCCTCGGCTACACCGCCTATGTGTATTGGCTCTTCCGCGCCAAGGTCGACACCGATGCCGCCTATCATTGAAGGCCCGCCCGAAGACGGCGAAGCCCCGCGCCCGTTGGGGAAGAAGCTGGTGTGGTTCGCCGTGCTTTGGGTGGGAAGCTTAGCCGCGGTGGCCGCGGTCGCGTACATGCTAAGGGCGTTGATCCTCTAGCTAAACCACCGCGAACGCCGCCGCGGCTTGATCCATGAAGTGCGCCAGCGCGACGTCTTTATCGGTTACGCCGCCGGCGCTGTGGGTTGAGAGCGTTGCGTCGACGCGGTTGTAGACGTTGAGCCACTCCGGATGATGGTCGTGCTTCTCGGCGTACATCGCCACGCGTGTCATGAAGCCGAAGGCGGCGTTGAAATCCTTGAAGCGGAATTCCTTGCAGATGGCGTCTCGATCGGCCGCCGCATGCCAATCCTGCAAACGCGCGACAGCTGCTGCTGCGCCGATCTTTTCGTCCGACATGAGATGCTCCTATCCAGCGGATAACATGGCGCGCTTGGCTGGAAGGACAACGCAAATCGCACCAAAAATAGGAGGATAGCGAGCGTTCAATCCGACCCACCTCCACCTGAGCGCATAATCGCGCCATGCACGCACAAACATTCTCCGATCCGATCACCCGCCTCTGGCATGCCGCCCGCGCCATGTTCGCCCGCATGTGCGACGCCATCGGCCCCGCCGAGGCGATCCAAGTCCTGCGCCGCGTGCCGCGCGCGGACTTGAAGGCGATGCGCGATTGGCTGCGGCCGCTCGAAGCTTTGGTGCGCCAGATCGTCTTCATCGAGGCCAGCGCTCTCGTGCGCCGTCCCAATGGGCCGGCAATGTCGATGACGCGCACGATCCGCACCTTGTTCAAACCGTACGCACCGCCGGAGCCCGATGCGCCGCCGCCGCGCCAACGCAAACCATCGCTGCGCTTGTGGCCGAAACCCGCGCCGCCGCCGGTCCGCATCCGCATGCTCGGCCGCGCCACGTCAGTCGAGGAAATCTACCGCGAACGCCGCCGCGTCGCTCTGGCCGCACGTTTGGCGCTCTGCCGCTGGCGCCGCGGCCCGCCGGCCTTGCGCATCGCCCAGCGCATGGAAGCGGTGGCGCGCATCCTCGACAAACCCAAAGCCGCTATCCGCCGTCTCGCGCGCAAGCTCACCGCCGCCCCGCGCCTGGCGCTAAAGCTGGCGACCCGCCGCACGCCGCGTTCGCCCCACGCCGATCCGCAAGTGCAAGATCTAGCTGCCGGCGCGGCGTACCAGGCCGGCGTCGACTCCAGTTGAAAAGCGCCGCCGTTCGCGATCCCCAGCACGCGCCGCCTCCCTCGAGCAGCGGGAGGACGAGCACCCATGCGCATCACCTAAAACAAAACCGCCGACGCTTTCGCGCCGGCGGCTCTGCAGCGATGCGGGATCGCTTATTGGTTCGGCTGTACCGGGTTCGGCTGTTCTACGCCGGTCACGATCTCGCCCTTGCCGAGCTTCGAGTTCCACATGCCGTAGGCGAAGTAGAGCACGAAGCCGCCGGCGAGATAGATCAGGAAGAAGTTGCGCGTTGCATCATGCGCCATCAGCGACATGAGCAGGAAGATGCACATCAGCGCGCCGAGCAATGGCGTGATCGGGAAGAGCGGCGTTTTGAACGGCCGGTTCATTTTTGGCCGCGCGTAGCGGAGGTACACCACGGTAATGCAGACGATCGCGAACGCCGCCAGCGTGCCGACATTGGTGAGGTTCGCCAGCGCGTCGAGGCCCATGAAGCCGGCAAAGCCGCAAGCGAGAATGCCGACTAGAATAGTGTTCACCCACGGCGTCTTGAACTTCGGGTGAACGTTGGCGAACACCTTTGGGATCAAGCCGTCTTTGGCCATCGTATAGAAGATGCGTGTCTGTCCGTAGAGCAGCACCAGCATCACCGACGAAAGACCGGCGAAGGCGCCGAGTTTCACCACGAACGCAAACCATGGCAGGCCGATTTGATCGACCGCGAGCGCGATCGGGGCGGGATTGTCGAGCTGCTGATATGGCACGATGCCGACCAGCACGGCGCAGGTGAGAATGTAGAGAATGGTGCAGATGACCAGCGAGCCGAGGATGCCGATCGGCATGTCGCGGCCCGGGTTCTTCGATTCAGCGCCGGCGGTCGAAACTGCTTCGAAGCCGATATAGGCAAAGAAGATGGTCGCGGCGCCGGTGATCAGGCCCGGGACGCCGTACTGTCCCGTGTCCGCGCCGGTGAGCACGCCGCCAAGCGCGCGCCCGATCTGCGCCCAGATGCTCATGTCGGTGCCAGGCGGCGGGGCCGGGATTTGTTCGGGGATCAGCGGGTTCCAAAGATCGGTGTTTACGTACTGCGAGCCGATCACGATGAAGGCGATGACGACGCCGACCTTGATGAAGACGATGACGTTGTTGACGATCGCCGATTCCGAAATCCCGACGACCAACAAGGTGGTGACGGCGATAAGGCCGATAATGGCCGGCAGGTTCACGATGCCCGTTGCGATCACTGCGCCGGTGTCATGGTCTGTGACCGGCACTCCGGGCGCCGCTGTCAGCGCAGCAGGTATGTGGACCCCGAGATCGGCCAGCAAACTCACCGTGTAGCCGGACCAGCCGACCGCCACCGTCGATGCCGCGAGCCCGTATTCGAGCACAAGCAACAGACCCATCACCCAAGCGACGATCTCGCCCATGGACGCATAAGAGTAAGAATAAGCCGAGCCCGAAACCGGAATGGCCGACGCCAGTTCAGCGTAGGAGAGGGCCACCAGCGCGCACAGCGTGCCGGTGATAACGAACGAAATCATGATGCCGGGGCCGGCGAACTCAGCCGCGGCGCGGCCGGTCAGCACGAAGATGCCGGTGCCGATGATGCAGCCGATGCCGAGCAGAATGAGGTTCAGCGGGCCGAGCGTCTTCTTCAGTTCGCCTTGCGCATGCTCGGCATGCATCTGCTCAACCGACTTGCGGATGAACAGCCGGCCGAGGCCGCTAGGCTTGCGCCCGCCTACGTTAGTATTGGTCACGTCAGATCCCCTCCCTGGGCATTACGCGCCGGGAAGCTAGACGACGGTTTTGAGGGTCACAAGCACCGCGGGTCGCTTTTAACCCGTGGTCAGCGCTTCCGGCACAGCCCAGCCTCGTCTCGCACACGCAGCGAGCACGGTATTGCGCAACAGACAGGCGATCGTCATCGGCCCGACCCCGCCGGGCGAGGGGCTGACCGCCGCCGCCACCTCGATCGCCTCGGCGAACGCGACGTCGCCGACCAGCTTGGTTTTGCCGTCGCCCTTCTCCGGCGCCGGAACACGGTTGGTGCCGACGTCGATGACGATGGCGCCGGGGCGCACCCAGTCGCCGCGCACCATCTCTGGCCGGCCCACCGCCGCCACCAATATATCGGCGCCGCGGCAGACCAGGTTCAAATCGCGCGTCTTCGAATGCGCGATCGTTACCGTGGCGTTTTGCTCCAGGAACAGAAGCGCCGCCGGCTTGCCGACCAGGATCGAGCGGCCGATGACGACGACATTGGCGCCGCTCAGATCGGGCCGCTCCGTCTTCGCCAGGATCACGCAGCCGACTGGCGTGCAGGGTCTGAGCCCCGGCTTACCCAATACCAGCTTGCCGGCGCTGGCTTCGGTCAAGCCATCGACATCCTTCAACGGATCGATCGCCGCCAGCACGTTGGCTTCGCTGATGTGCTTGGGCAGCGGCAGCTGCACGAGGATGCCGTCGATCTCCGCATCGCGCGACAGCGCATCGACGCGCGCGATCAGATCCGCTTCGCTCGTCTCCGCCGGCAGCCGGATCTCGACCGAGCGCATGCCGGCCTCAATCGTCATCTTGCCTTTGGAAGCGACGTAAACCTGGCTCGCCGGATCGTCGCCGACCAACACCACCGCCAACGCCGGTTGCGCCGGCAATGCTTTCACTGCCGCGGCCACATCCGCCCGCACCCGCGCCGCAATCGCTTTCCCATCAATTCTGCGGCCACTCATGCTCGCTCCTCGTACTGCGCGACGAACGCCGCGATCTCTTCATCGCTCGCGCCTTCGATGTCCAACGTCTTGATCCGCGCCGTCGCGCCGCGCGCAACTTTGACTTTGCCCTTCGCCACCCCGAACGCTTTTGCGATCAAAGCTTCCAGCGCGCGGTTGGCTTCGTTGTTTTCCGGCGCGGCGCGGACGCGCGCTTTCAAAAACACCTGGCCCTCGGCGTCGGTCGCGCGGCCGTCGATGCGGTCGGCGCCGCCCGCGGGCGTCAGCCGGACACGCAAGCGCGCCGTCAGAGCACCGGCGCAGTGCCGGTCAGCACGCCGTGCAACCACCAGAGCAGCGAACGCGAAAGCTGGATCGCCAGCAGCAGCACCAGCACCGAAAGGTCGACGCCGGCAATCGGCGGAATGATGCGGCGCAGCGGCTTCAGGATCGGATCGGTCAAGCGCCGACAGAATTCGTAGATGGCGTTGACGAAACTATTGCGCCGGCTGACCACGTCGAACGCGTAGAGCCAGGAGATAACAACGAAGACGATCAGCACGATGATGACGAGGCCAAGGATGGCGTCGATCAGGCTGAATAGGATGAAGAGAAGCCCTGGGGAGGTCTGCATCAGCAGGCTCTAACCCGCGCCGCAGGGATTCGGCAACTGCGGGGGAGAGATGGCATCGGCGTAAGCCATCCGAAGCTACGCGTGAGGGAGGCGCAGCCCTCCTACGCCAAGGCTACGGAGGGCATCCTTCACTCCGCTCCGCGTAGCGAAGGATGGTGGACCCGAGGAGGATCGAACTCCTGACCTCTGCATTGCGAACGCAGCGCTCTCCCAGCTGAGCTACGGGCCCCCCTTTCGGGAAGCGCGGATATAGGGCGGGGCCGCCGGAAGCGTCAACTGGCAGAAACCGGGGGCAGGCCGGCAGCCCGCCCCCGTCAAATCTAGCTCAGCGGCACATCGGCGACCTTGTCGCCGTATTCTTTCTTCGGGTCTTTCCCGAGCAACATCTTCACCCCAGCGAAGACGCTGTTTTCGTTCAGCCAGATTTGGGCGTGCTCAGGGTCAAAGCGGACCAGTTGCAGCTTCGGATCGTCCTTGCCGCCCTCGTACCAGGCGGCGACGAAGGGGTTCCAAAGCCGATCGACCACGGCGCGATCGGTGGTCAGCGAAAGCCGGCCGTTCACGCTGGCGAAAAGGTCATGATCCTTCGAGGAGAAATAGGCGACGCCCGCATAGCCGTCGCCAATCTGCTGGACGAGTTCAGTCTCCTTCGACGTAAAGAACCAGATCGGCCCGCTCTCGTTGTCGCCTTCGGTCTGCGCCGTCATCGGCCGCGCATCATCGCTGCCTTCGACGCCCAGCATGATGGTGCGGTCGGACTTCAGCGCTTTCCAGAATTTCTTGGTGATCTCAGCTTCGCTCGGCATGGGGGCTCCTTTATATAGGTCCCATGCGAACTTTAGGCGCGCCGCTTAGTTCCGGCTGAACTCGCTCGACGGCGGCGCGAACTCGATGCGCTTATGCAGCAGCCCGCCAGTGTCGCGCGCCGGATCGTAGGGGCGCCAGTTCACGCCGTCCTCGGACACTTCGTGCCGGGCGATTTCCACATCGTCGCAAGAGCTGAGGTTCTGTTGCATGGCGCACTCAAACCTCTATCCGCCCCCTCCAGTTCCTGTGGTATGCTGCGTCCCATGAAACAGAACGCCCTTACCATCATGCTCCTCGCCGCCGCGGTTTTGGCCGGGTGCGCCAACGTTAATGACGAAGGCTGGACTGGCCAAGGCGCGCACCCCTTCGACCACGCCCGCGCCGCCTGCGAGATCGAAACCCAGCAGCTTGAAGGCCCGCAATTCGAAACATGCATGGCCGCCAAGGGTTGGACGCGGCCGCAATAGCACCCGTCATCCTGGGGCTCGCGTCAGCGAGAGCCCAGGACCCAGGGGCGAACACGCAGCTCTACGATCCCCTGGGTCCTGGGTTCGCACTGCGTGCGCCCCAGGATGACCAAGGGGTGGGTGACGCGTCCGCCCACACCTGATACCTGAGCCCCGAACCTCCCATGCTTGAAATTTCCGATCTTACTTACCGCATCGGCCCGCGGCCGTTGTTCGAGAACGCCAACGCGTTCATCGCCGAGGGCTGGAAGGTCGGCCTTGTCGGCCGGAACGGCACCGGCAAGTCGACGCTGCTGAAGCTGATCCGCGACGAGGTCGGCAAACCGAACACCTCGATCCGGGTGCGGCGCGGCGCGCGCATGGGCTTCGTCGCCCAGGAAGCGCCGCAAGTGGATACGCCGCTGCTCGATTTGGTGATGGCGGCGGACGAGGAGATGACCTCGCTGCTGGCCGAAGCCGAGACGGCGGAAGATCCCCAACGCATCGCCGACATCCACATGCGGCTGGCCGAGATCGACGGCTATTCCGGCGAAGCGCGGGCAAGCGCGATCATGGTCGGTCTCGGTTTCGAGCAAGACGATTTGCGCCGTCCCGCCCGCGAATTCTCCGGCGGTTGGCGTATGCGCGCGGCGCTCGCCGGCGTGCTCTTCTCGGCGCCTGATCTTTTGATCCTGGACGAGCCGACCAATTATCTCGATCTCGAAGGCGCCGCGTGGCTAGAAGAATATCTGCGCGAGTACGAGCACACGGTGATCTGCGTCAGCCACGACCGCGAAATGCTGAACCGCTCAGTGACGCACATTCTGGCGCTGGACGATAAGAAGCTGGAAGTCTTCGTCGGCGGCTACGATGCCTATCTGCGCAAGCGGGCCGAGCGCATGTCGCTCGCCGTCGGCATGAAAGCCAAGCAGGACGCGCAAAAGGCGCACTTGCAAAAGTTCATTGACCGCTTCCGCGCCAAGGCGTCGAAGGCGGCGCAAGCGCAAAGCCGGATCAAGCAGCTCGAGAAGATGCAAGACATCGCCGTGCCGCTCGAAGAACGCACGATCCCGTTTCACTTCGAGGACCCGGTTGAGCTCGCCTCGCCGCTGGTGGTGCTGGACGAAGCTGATCTCGGTTACGTCGAAGGCAAACCGGTGCTGAAGAAAGTGTCGCTGCGCCTCGACCATGACGACCGCATCGTCGTCATCGGCCCAAACGGGCAGGGCAAGACGACGTTGGTGAAGTCGATCGCCGCGCGTCTCGCTTTGCTCGCCGGCAAACGGGTTGCGTCCGGCAAAGCCAAGATGGGCTATTTCAGCCAGGATCAGCTCGACGAATTGCGCGAGGGCGAAACCGTGCTGGAGCACGTGCGCGATCTCGAACCCGATTGGGCCCCGCCGCGTCTGCGCGGGTTGGCGGCGCGGATGGGCTTCGGCGTCGATAAGATCGACACCAGGGTGCAAAGTTTAAGTGGCGGCGAGAAGGTGCGTTTGCTGCTTGGCCTGATGGCGCATGCGAAGCCGCACGTGCTGATCCTCGACGAGCCGACCTCGCACTTGGACATCGATAGCCGCGAAGCCTTGATCCACGCGATCAACGAATATGAAGGCGCGGTGCTGCTGATCACGCACGATATCTATCTGGCCGAAGCCTGCGCCGATCGCCTCTGGCTCGTATATCACGGCCGCGCCCGCCAATATGACGGCGACCTCGAAGACTATCGCAAACTCGTCGCCGCCGCCGATCGCCCACGCGAGGAAGGCGAAAAACACGTCGAAGCGCTGGTCGAACAAACCGCGCCGAAAGCGAAGGCATCAAAATACACGCTGCAGCGCAAGTTAGAAGCTTCGGAAAAGGAAATCGAGCAAGCGCAAGGCGCGCTCGCTCGCATCGATGCCGCACTCGCCGATCCGGAGCTTTTCACGCGCGAACAGAAGCGCGGGGAGAGCTTGCTAAAAGAACGCTCGCACGCAGCGACGGCGCTGGCGCGCGCGGAGGCCGCCTGGATCGAAGCAAGCGAGGCGTTGGAGGGGGCTTAGGCGCGAAGGTTGATCGCGCTTTAGCACTAGAAATTAACGTCAACTTTAATCGGCGTTGGCATCCTTCGGGTTGCTATTGCCGGGGACGCGGGTTCATGAGTAGCGACTTAACGATGTTTCGCGGCGCGCCGGGCGTTGAACGGGCGCGCGAAATTATCGAGCGCATGGGCCTGCAGCAAATCCCGACCAGCCCTGCCAATTACGAAATCTGGACCACCCACATCGCCGGCGTGAAGCCGGACCTCAGCCGCGAAATACAGGCGCGGCTTGAGCGCGGCGAAGCCTTTACCGACGAAACCAACGAAGAGCTGTTCGAGCGCTTCTTCGCCAACACGCGCCTCTCGATCCAGATGCTGGAAACCAGCGAGACGATTGCGCGCGAGCTGGACGATACGGTGTCAAGCTTGCGCGGCGCCGGCGGGCAGGCGGGCTCGTACGCAAGAGTGCTGCAAGAGGCGGCGAGCCGTTTCGAAGGCGGCGTGGACTCGGCGGAGTTTCGCAGCATCGTCGAGCATCTCGCGGTGACCACGCACGAGATGGTCGCTAACAATTTGAAGCTAGCCGAGCAGATCGAAGCGTCCTCGCGCCAAGTCGAGGAATTGCAGGCGGCGCTGCAGAGCGTGAAAGTAGAAGCCCTGACCGATGGTCTGACTGGCCTTGCCAATCGCCGCATGTTCGATGAAACGCTGCGCCGACGCATGACCGATACTGCGGCCGACAAGAGTGAACTCTGTCTCGTGATGTTCGACATCGACCATCTGAGCCGTATCAATGACAGCTGGGGCGCGCCTTTGGGTGACCAAGTGTTGCGTTACGTGGCTTCGGTGCTGCGTGCGCATGCGCAAGGCGACGTTCTGGCGGCGCGGATTGGCGGCGAGGAATTCGCGCTGATCATGCCGCGCACCGATTTGAATCTGGCTGATGGCTTGGCCGCGCGCATCAGCCGGGCCGTGAAATCGAAAAGGCTGTCGCTGAAATCAACCGGCGACGTGATTGGCGAAGTCACCGTCTCAGCCGGGATTGCGCGCCTCCGCGATCCCGAGACACTGGGCGACATCGTTGCGCGCGCCGAGGCGTGTGTCTCCGCCGCCAAACACGCCGGCCGCGACCGCATCGTCACCGACCGTCAGCTGGAGCGCCAAAACGCGGCTTAGCCGACTGGCGTGAGCGGCGTGTCTTTAATGCGATCGAGATTGCCGCTGCCGGGAACAAAAACGCCTTCGATGCGGATGCCGTCGGGGTCTTCGAACAGCGTCGAATAATAGCCGGGCGCCCAGGCGCCGTCCTCCGGGGCGCGGATGATCGCGGCGCCGAAATCGCGCATCGAAGCATGCAGCGCGTCGACGTCCTCGCGCGACCGCAGGCGGAAGCAGAAATGATGCAAGCCGATGCGCCATTGATCGAACGTCGTGTTCTGATGCTCAGGCGCCGCCGGGCGGATCAGCACGCCGGTGCGTGCGCCGATGCAGTAAAACACTTGCCCCGGCGCATCATACTGAATCGCCATGCCAAAGGTTTCAACGAGCAGGCGATGATAGAATGGACGCGATGCGGCGACGTCGCGAACGGTGAGCTGAATGTGGGCGATGCCGTTTGGGGAGATCATGCTAGATGCTAGATGCCATCAATGTGGCAAGCAGGACGCAGCCCACGAGCAGTGCGCGATGTAGCCCGCGCCGAATGTTCGGTTTCTGGAAGAAGTTGAAGTAGACTGTCCGTGTCCATACAGCACCGACGATGGGGAGCAAAATTGCGCCAGCAAGCCAAGGCTCCACCGAACGCAAACTGCCCGCAACAGGATAAGCAATCACCGCGAGGATCACGATAATCGTGTGGGGCCACACTACGCCGTACGTTATAATTGTTTCGAGGATTGGATTACCGCAGGGCGTCAAATCAATGACGCCGAAGACGCTCCAGTTGAGCCCGCAAGGTACACAGGCAGGATAGATTTCTTGTTCGCGAATTGTGTCGACGCAATACGAGCCAATGGCGCCTGCGAATCCCAGACCCTGTGCAATAACGCCGCCTACGAACACATAGGCGAGGAAGGCGATCCAGAAATACCCGATCCAGCGCAGCACTCCTTGCGATGACGAACTCATGCGCCCTCCATGCACGCACGTTAACATCCCCCGCGTTGCGAACAAAGGCGAAACACGGCAGCTTCGCGCGATGTCGCGAATCATCAGCGCAGCTTTGGACGATCTGAACGCGGAGCAGCGCGCTGCCGTCGAGCATGGGCTGCAGCCACTGCTGGTGATTGCCGGCGCGGGGTCGGGGAAGACGAAGACGTTGTCGTGCCGCGTCGCGCATCTGGTGGCGCAGGGCGCCGATCCGTCGCGCATTCTGCTCTTAACGTTTTCGCGGCGCGCGGCGAGTGAGATGATTGCGCGCGTCGGCAAGGTGATGGCGGGTGATGTCCGCATCCCGTGGGCCGGAACGTTTCACGCCATTGGCGCGCGGCTGCTCCGCGAATTGGCGCCGGTGATTGGCATCGATCCGGATTTCACCATTCACGACCGCAGCGATAGCGCCGATCTGATGGGCATGGTGCGCCAGGAGCTTGGCGTGGCGACGGGCGCGAAGCGCTTTCCCATGAAGGGCACGTGCCTTGCGATCTATTCGCGCGTTGTCAACGCCGATGAAAGCGTGGCCGATGCGTTGGCGGCGGCGTTTCCGTGGTGCCGCGAATGGGAAGCGGAGCTGAAGCGGCTGTTCGCGGCGTATGTGGAAGCGAAGCAAAAGCAGAACGTGCTGGACTATGACGATCTGCTTTGGCTCTGGGCCGAGGCGATGAACGAGCCGGCTTTGGCGGCGGAAGTCGGCGCGCGCTTCGATCACGTGCTGGTCGATGAATACCAGGACACCAACAAATTGCAGGCGCGCATCCTGCTGGCGATGAAGCCGGATGGCCGCGGCGTGACCGTGGTCGGCGATGATGCGCAGTCGATCTATTCGTTCCGCGCGGCGGATGTGCGTAACATTCTGGAGTTTCCGAAAGCGTTCACGCCGGAGGCGCGGCTGGTGACGCTTGAGCAGAATTATCGCTCGACCGCGCCGATCCTCGCGGCATCGAACGCGGTGATCGATCTGGCGCAGGAGCGCTTCACGAAAAACCTTCGCACCACGCGCAGCGGCGGCGCGGCGCCGAAGCTCGTCAGCGTGCGCGACGAAGCAGGGCAGGCGGCGTACGTGGCCGAGTGCGTGCTGGAAGCGCGCGAGCGCGGCGTGGCGTTGACGCAGCAAGCCATTCTCTTCCGCGCCGCGGATTTTTCGGCGCCGGTGGAGCTGGAGCTAGCCAAGCGCGACATTCCGTTCGTGAAGTTCGGCGGCCTGAAGTTTCTCGAAGCCGCGCACGTGAAGGATTTTCTGAGCGTGCTGCGCTGGGCCCAGAATGGCGGCGATCGCATTGCCGGCTTCCGCACGTTGCAGCTGATCCCCGGCGTCGGCCCGGCGCGGGCGGCGCGCATCTTGGATGCGGTGGATGAGAACGGCGCTTACGGAGTCGTCCGCAACACGGCGCCGCCGGCTGGCGCGACTGAGGCGTGGGAGGCGCTGAAGGATATGCTCGGCGCGATGGCGAAGGCGCCGGCGTGGCCGAGCGATCTCGATCTCGCCGCGCGCTGGTACGCGCCGCTGATGAACGAGCGCTATGACGACGCGCGCGTGCGCATGGGCGATATCGAGCAGATGCAGCGCATCGGCGCGACGTTCGCCTCGCGCACCAGTTTTCTCACCGATCTCACGCTCGATCCGCCGAATTCGACCAGCGACGAAAGCGGCCCGGCGTTCAAGGACGACGATTATCTCATTCTCTCCACCATTCACTCGGCCAAGGGTCAGGAATGGAAAAACGTGTTCGTGCTCAACGTGGTCGATGGTTGCATGCCGTCCGATCTCGGCGCCGGCTCGTCGGCAGAGTTAGAGGAGGAGCGGCGCTTGCTCTACGTGGCGATGACGCGCGCCAAGGACGAGCTGCATCTGATCACGCCGCAACGTTTCTATCACACGCAGCAAGGCAAGGGCGGCGACAAGCACGTCTACGCCATCCGCTCGCGCTTCGTGCCGTCGCACATTCTGCCGAAGTTCGAAGAAACAAGCTGGGCGGTGGGCGAGGGGGTCGGCGATTTCGCCTCGCGCGGGCCGTTGCCGAAGATCGATCTTGCCGCGAAAGCGCGCAGCCGGTTCAGTTGATTTAAGCCGCCACGGGGAGGATGGCCTCACTTACAAAGCGCGTGGCGGCAGCGGAATAAATGCGCTTGTCCGCTTCTTATACGCCTCATACTCAGGCCGGGTTTTCTGCAGGTGCGGTTCCGTCGTCGGCGCGCCGCTGACGCGGGTGAGCAGGAAGGTGATCAGCAGCGGGCCGGGGAGGGTCCAGAGGCCGGCGCCGGCATCGAGCGCGACCAGCCAGATCGCCCACCAGGTGACGAGGTCGCCGAAATAGTTGGGATGCCGCGAATAGCGCCAGAGGCCGCGATCCATCACTTTGGCGTCGTTGTCGCTTTGCGATTTGAAATGCGCGAGCTGTGCGTCGGCGACCCCTTCGAATACGATGCCGGCGACTGCGAGCGCGGTGCCGATATACGCGAGCGGCCCAAGCTCAAGTTTGGTGCTGATTTGCGGCACGAGCACGGGCAGCGCCAGGATCAGCTGCAAGAACATTTGCGGGATGAACACCCAGAGCGCGGCGAACGCGGCGAAGTTCATGCCGTGCTTGGTGCGCGCGCGTTCCGCGAGCTTGGCGTAGCGGCGGTCAACGCCGTGATTGCCCCAGCGCCACAGCAAATAAATGCCGAGCCGCAGACCCCAGGCGGAGCCGAGCAACAAAAGCGCCGTCGCGTGCGGGCCGGGCTCCACGATCTGCGCGTACGTCGCCCACACGAGGATGACGACGCCCAGGCCCCAATATGAATCGACGAAGCTCGGATCCTTGGTGCGCAGGCTGATAAGCCACAGCACCAGGAAGCACGCCGCGGAGACGACAAGCGCGGCAAGCATGACGGAAACGGCGAGTATGGGATCGATCATGCTGCCTTGTACGAGTGAGCCGGCCATTGACTCAATGCATTATCTGGCCGGCGCGGGCCGCCGCATGATGTGGTGGGGAACCAGATGCGTCGTTCGCGCCTCGGGATCGATGGCGAAGCCGAACTTTTGGTAGAAACGGATGGCGCGCTGATTGTGCGCGATCACCGTGAGCCAGATCGGATTGTCGCGGCCAAGCCAATCAAGGCCCGCCTCCATCAGCGTGCGCGACACGGGCGTTCCGTGAAAGTCTGGATGCACCATGAGCCAGTCGAGTTCGTGGCTGTCAGGCGCATGGCGCGTGCCGATGACGTAACCGGCGAAACGATCATCGAGGAAGGCGGCGATGAAGGTGTTGTCGGCGCTTGTCGAGGCGGATTCACAGGTGCGCGTGCTGATGGCGACGACGCGCTTGTTGGCGGCGATCTGTGCGTCGCTAAGCGGCGCGCCGTAGAAGGTGACGGCGGTGGCGGCCTCGGTCAGCGCTTCGATCTCGCCGGATGCTATGCGCGCTAGCGCGGCTTGATCTGCGAGGAGCTGCATGGCGCTTACGCGATCTGGTTTAGCGCACTGCGCACCGTATCCACGATCTGATCGATCTGGGCGTTATCGATGATCAATGGCGGTGAGAAGGCGAGGATGTCGCCGGTGACACGGATGAGGACGCCGGCATCGAAGCAATGCTTGAAGGCCTCGAGCCCGCGCTGCGTCGGTGCGCCTGGGCGCGGCTCGAGCTCGACGCCGCCGATGAGGCCCAGGTTTCGGATGTCGATCACATGCGGCGCGTCGCGCAACGAGTGCATCGCGTCTTCCCAATAGGGCGCGAGTTCGGCGGCGCGTTCGAACAAGCGCTCGTCGCGGAACGTATCGAGCGTGGCGATGCCGGCGGCGCAGGCGAGCGGGTGGCCGCTGGTGGTGTAGCCGTGGAAGAGTTCAATCGGCGTCTCGCTGTTAGCTAAGATCGTCTCGTAAATCTCGCGCGAGCAGGCGACGGCGCCCATCGGCACGGCGGCGTTGGTGATGGCTTTCGCCATGGTGAGGATGTCGGGCTTGACGCCGAAATAATCCGCCGCGAACGGCGCGCCGAGGCGGCCAAAGCCGGTGATGACTTCATCGAAGATCAGCAGAATGTCGTGCTTGGTGCAGAGCTCGCGCAGGCGCTTCAGATAACCCCGCGGCGGCATGATGACGCCGGTTGAACCGGCGACGGGCTCGACAATGACGGCGGCGATGGTGCTCGCATCATGCAGCTGCACCAGGCGTTCAAGCGCATCGGCGAACTCTGCCCCGTGCGGCGGCTCGCCGCGTGAGAAGGCGTTGCGGGCGATGTCGAGCGTGTGCGGCAGGTGATCGACGCCGGCAACCATCGGCCCGTAGGTCATGCGATTGCGCACGATGCCGCCAACGCTGATGCCGCCGAAATTCGTGCCGTGATAGCCACGCTCGCGGCCGATGAGGCGATACTTGCCGGGCTTGCCGCGCGCCTTCTGATAAGCGAGCGCGATCTTCAGCGCCGTGTCGGCGCTTTCGCTGCCGGAGTTGGTGAAGAAGATGCGGTCGAGCTGATCGGGCAGGATTTCGCCGAGGCGATTGGCGAATTCGAACGCTGAGGGTGAGCCGAGATTGAAGTTGGTGGCGTAGTCCAGTTCGCCCGCGGCGCGTTGGATCGCTTCAACAATGCGCGGGCGGCAATGGCCGGCGGCGACGCACCAGAGGCCAGCGGTGCCGTCGAGAATGGCGCGTCCGTCCGGCGCATAATAATTCATGCCCTCGGCTCGCACGACCATGCGCGGGTCCGCCTTGAACGCCCGGTTTGGCGTGAACGGCATCCAGAAGGAGTCGAGCGAGTTGGGGGTCGGCATGGGTGCATTCTCTGCCGGAGCAAATGCACGCGCAAGCGTCCCTTCTCCTGGTTAAGGAGAAGGTGTCGGCGAAGCCGACGGATGAGGTTTACCGGGGGCGCAAGTTGGGTCGCAGCTCGATCATGATGCGCCTGTAAACCTCACCCGTCCGCCTGCGCTCCGCTACGGCGTGACACCCTCTCCCTCACCGGGAGAGGGGACGTTGAGATCGATTGTCCGCCACTCCCGCCGCGCAAACATTTCCGACTGATCGTTATAATGCGGGCTGCCTTCGTGTTCGCTGGCGCCCCATTGGTGGATGACGCGCGTTGAGAGCGTCCCGTCCGGCGCCCAGTCGATCACCATCATAAAGCCGTCGCCGAAATCGGCGTTGAGGCGGCCGTCGGGGTCGTCATGCCAGCGCAGCGCGCGCAGCACGTCCGGCGCGCCTTCCAGCGGCAGATCGACGTCTCCGCGGCGCAGGCGCAGGACGTCGCCGAGCGGTGGATCGAGGCGGCCGAAATGTTGTCGCAGGTGCGCAGCTGCCTGGCGCGCGCTGCCGACGATGTCTGGCTGCGGCTCGCCAGCCCGCGCGGCGTTGTAAAGCGGTTGGAATGAGAGCCCGACCAAAGCGGCGGCGGGGCTGTCGTTTGCAGCGCGCCTATCCCAGCCGCTCAGCAAAGTTTGAATTTCTGTCAACTCGGCATCGTCGCCAGGGTCAGCGGCGAGGACGGCGTTGACCATCTCCACCGTCCGCGATTGTTCGCTGGAGGTGACGTCGAACTTCGCGCCCAGCAATTGCGCGTCGCTGATGCGGCGAAGCGGCGAGAGAAGTTCGACGGCGCGATAGCCGCGATTGGTGACGTAAGTTTCGATGTAAGGCGCGGCCTCGGGATACTGTTCAGGCGTTGGGCTCGCACCTTCGTCAGTGGAATACCACGGCGCGCCGTTGGTGCTGGCGATCCAGCCGGAGGCGGGGTCGATGAGCTCCGGCGTGTCGAGATACTGGTCCATCGGCCAGATGTTGGCGCTGGTGTCCCCCGCTACGCAGCCGGACCAGTCGTGGCCTTCGGCGCGGCGCGGCAGGATGGCGTTATAGAGATAGCCGATGCGGCCGGTCTCATCGGCGTACATAAAATTGAACGAGGGGATGGCGCGCATCGCCATGGCTTCGCGCCACTCGTCGTAGTTTTGCGCGCGGCCCATGCGGTAGAATTGTTCGAGCGCGCGTAGTTCGCCCGCGCCGGCATAGCGCACCGCGACCCAACCGTCGGCCGTGCGGAAAGCTGGGCCGTGAACGCTGTAGTGCAACGTGCGCGGCACCGGCACGGTGAACCAGCCCATCTTCACCCAGAGCCAGATCTGACGCGTCTCGAAGCGGCGCCATTCGCCGTCGAAGAAATATTGGCCGCGATGCGCGTCGTCGGTGGTGAGCTGATAGATGTCGGCGAGGTCCGGCAGGTTTACGGTGGCGGCAAAACCGAGATGGCCGTTCGTGCCCAGCACTGGGAAGGGCGAGCCGGGGAAGAGGCCGCCATGCATGCGCCAGCCTTCGTCGGAGGAGATGCCGGCTTCGTACCAGGCGACTGGTCCGGCCCAGGGTTGGTGCGAGTTGACGATGAGGCGGGTGTGGCCGTCATCGCTGCGGCGCGGTGAAACGGCGAAGGCGTTGGAGCCCCAATCACTCGACGGCGCGGTGGCTTCTTGCACGGCGCACGGATGGTTCTCTTTGTCAGCCACGAGGCCGAGCGTGCGCTCGAAGCCCCAGAACAGCGGCACTGTGATCGCTGAGCCGGCGATGACGTCGCGGCCCGTGAGGTTGCCTGCGTTGGGCAGGACTTCGTCGGGATGTTCGGCGCCGTAAGCGCTGAGGCCGGCGGCGTAAGCTTCGACGATGGCGCGGAACTCGGGTGAGATGTCGCGCTCGTAGCGCTCCTCGACCGATTCTCTGATGCCGAGCAGATGCCAGAGGAAGTCGGAGCGCGCGCCTTGTTCGCCGAGATGGGCGCCGAGTTTGCCGCGGCCGAGCAGCACCGTGATCTGGATGGTCGCGAAATTATCTTCAGCGTGCGCCAGCGCCATGCCGTAGGCGGCCTCCGCGTCGGTGCGGCCGTGGACATGCGGGACGCCGTAGGCGTCGCGGGTGATGGTGGGGTTGAAGGTCTGCGCTGGCGGCGGCGCCGGCGGCGGCGCGCAACTGCCGGCGAGCGCGAAGGCGAAGAGAAGTGCCGCGACCTTTTTCATGTGATCCCCCATGCGCCAGTGTGAGGGGACACCGCCGCATCTTCAAGCGGCGCCCGCGCTTCACCCGGGCCGACGTTGAGTTTTCAAGTAGATGCCGCTAGGGGATGGCGAACCTTGATCAGGATACTTGATATGGCAGGCGAAGTGACGACGCTGACTGGGAAGTCCGGGACGCAATATCAGTTCACGATCTATCCGCGGCTTTCGAGGTTCACACCGAAGGGCGGCGTCTACGTCATGGGACGCGGCGCGGGGGACAACATGTTTGCGTTCTGCTTCGTCGGCCACACCGCCGATTTCTCGGTGCGTCCCTTCGCACCGGAGAAGACCGTGTGTTTCGACAACTTCCGCGCCGATCACATTTTCATTCTTGATGAAACCGACGCTGGACGCCGCGCCCAGATCACGCAAGATCTGATCCAGGGTTATGCGCCGCGCTGCAACACGGTCTGAGCGCCGACAGTGGCGCTGAGCGATCTCATCGCGCGCGAGACCCAAGCGTATCTTGAAACGCATCCTCGCGCTGTCGCTGAAGGGGCGGCGCTGAAACGGCATTGGCTGTTCGGGGCGCCGTTTCATTGGATGAACGATTGGGCGGCGCCCATCATCGCCGAGGATGGCGACGGCGCGGTGCTGACCGACATCGACGATAATACCTATGATGATTTCTGCCTCGGCGACACGCCAGGCATGTTCGGACACGGGCGGCCTGAGATCGCGCGCGCGGTGGCCGAGCAGGCGCGGCGTGGGGCGACGTTCATGTTGCCGACGGTTGAAGCGGCGGAAGTCGGCGCGTTGCTGGCGGCGCGCTTTGGCTTGCCGCTCTGGCAAACGACGCTTTCGGCGTCGGACGCCAACCGCACGATGATCCGTTGGGCGCGGGCGGTGACCGGCAAATCGGTGATCGTGGTGTTCGACGGCTGCTATCACGGCATGGTCGAGGATTGCTTCGTCGAATTGCGCCACGGCCGCACGCGGCCAGATGCCGGGCTAATTGGGCAAGTGTTTGACATGACGCGCACCACGCGCGCCGTGCCGTTCAATAATATCGGCGCGCTGGAAGCGGCGTTGGCGCAGGGGGACGTCGCCGCGGTGCTGGCCGAGCCGGCGATGACAAATTGCGGCATGATCCTGCCGGAAGAGCATTTCTGGAAGCGCGCGCAAATGTTGGCGAATAAGGCCGGCGCGCTGCTGATCCTCGATGAAACGCACACGCTCTCGTGCGGACCGGGCGGCGCGACGAAAGCGTGGGGACTTGAGCCGGACGCGCTAGCGATCGGCAAGGCGATCGCCGGCGGATTTCCAGCGGCGGTGTGGGGCGTCAGCGCTGAGCTGGGGGAGAAGATCGCGGCTCTACCGTCAGGCGGCGGGCGCTCCGGCATCGGCACGACATTGGCCGGCAACGCCATGGGCATCGCCGCGATTGGCGCGACATTGCGGGAGCTGGCGACGCCGGACGCTTACGCCGCAATGCTGGCCGGGGCGGAGGCGCTGGTCGCCAAGCTGCGCGACGTCATCGCCAAGCGCGCTTTGCCGTGGTGCGTGGTGCATGCCGGCGCGCGGGCGGAGATCGTGTTCGCGCCAGAGCCGCCGAGAGACGCCGCGGCGATGCGGCCGGCCCTGGCGCAGGCGGAGCTGAACCACGCCCTCCATCTATACCTAATGAATCGCAGCGTGCTGATCGCGCCGTTTCACATGATGATGCTGGTCTCGCCCGCCACCACGGCGCAACAGATTGACCGGCTGGTCGCAGCGGTCGATAGCTTCGCCGCAGACTACGCCCAAGAAAGCGCCGCATGAGCATCGCCGATCCGAAAGAATTGAAGAGCTTCCTCGACAAGCATCCGGAGATTCAGTTCTTCGAGATCGTCTTCACCAACATGGCTGGCGTGCCGCGCGGCAAGCGCTTGCGCCGGCATGAGATCGAGGCCGTGTACGCGCAGGGACGCTTCCTGCCGGGCTCGATCCTGGTCAACGACATCACCGGCCAAGACGTCGAGGCGACGGGGCTGGTGTGGGAGGACGGCGACGCTGACCGTATGGCGCGGCCGATCGCGGGGCGGCTGACGCCGGCGCCGTGGCTGGGCGCCGACGTCGCGCAGATTCCGATGTCGATGTACGAACTCGACGGGACGCCGCACGATCTCGATCCGCGCCACGTGCTGCAGCGGGTGATCGATCGCTTCGCCGCTGATGGATTGGTGCCGGTGGTGGCGTGCGAGCTGGAATATTATCTGGTCGACGCGCGCCGCACTGCGAGTGGCGGCGTGCAATTGCCGCCGTCGCCGCTGACGGGTGATCGGCCGACGCAGCATCAAGTTTATGGTCTTCGCGAAGTGGAGGAGGCGTCGCCCTTTCTGCGCGACCTGTGGGCCGCGGCGGACGCGCTCGGCGTGCCGCTCGAAGGCGCGATCAGTGAATACGCGCCGGGGCAGCTGGAGCTGACGCTGAAGCATCACGCCGATGCGTTGCGCGCGGCGGACGATGCGGTGCTCTATAAGCGCGCCGCCAAGGGCGTCGCGTTGCGACACGGTTGCGAGGCGACATTCATGGCCAAGCCGTTCGCCGATCTCGCGGGCTCCGGCATGCATCTGCACGTCAGCGTCAACGATAAGGCCGGCAAGAACGTCTTCGCCTCCGACAAGCCAGAGGGTGAGCCGGTGCTGGCGCACGCGGTTGGCGGCATGAAGGCGCTGCTGGCGGACTCGATGGCGATTTATGCGCCGAACGCCAATTCGTACCGGCGCTTCAAAGCGAACTCGTATGCGCCGGTGGCGCCGACGTGGGGCGTCAACAATCGCACCGTGTCGTTTCGCGTGCCTGCCGGCGCGCCGAACACGCGTCACATCGAGCACCGTGTCGCTGGCGCCGACGCGCATCCGACCTTGGCGCTCGCGGCGCTGCTGGCTGCGGTGCATCACGGCATTAGCAATAGGATCGATCCCGGTCCCGCCATCGTCGGCGATGGCTACGCCCAGGCCGACCAGGCCGGGGAGCGGATACCGACGAACTGGTTCGCCGCCGTCGATCGCTTCGCGGAATCGGCGCTGCTGAAGGATTATCTCGGCGAGCGCTTTGTGCGCATGTATGCGACGGTGAAGCGCGTCGAGCAGGAGCGCTACCAGAGCGTCATTCCCAACACGGACTTCGACTGGTATCTGCGGACTTGCTAGCCGGACCGCGCGTCTGCAGGCGCGCCCTTCATTATATGCCGCGAGGCGGACGTGAGGGTCCGCGGTCCTAGGAGAACCTATGCGTTGGGTGCTGCGTTCAAAACTGCACAATGGCCGCGTGACCGACGCGAACTTGAACTATGTCGGCTCGATCGAGATCGATGAGGATCTGGTCGAGGCGGTTGGCTGTGGGTGGGCGAGCGGGTGCTGGTGGTGTCCAACACCTCGGGCGCGCGGTTGGAGACGTACATCATCGCTGGCGAGCGGGGCTCGGGCATGATCTCGATGAACGGGGCGGCGGCGCACCTGATCAAGGCGGGCGAGCAGGTCATCATCGTGGGCTTTGAACTGGCCGAGGCGCCGATCCGGCCCCGCGTGGTGCTCCTCAATGATGAGAACCGCATCGTCCAGTGGCTGGATGGTGAGCACAACGTGCGCTAGCGGGCAGGCGCTGCCGGCCGGGCGAAAAATCGTCGTCCAATCAGATCACAGATATTGCCTAGCGCCCAGATTTGCGTGCTTGTGATAGCCTTGGTCTAGTCGCGACGGCCCGCTTCAGCCGGGCCGCTAGGGAAGGGCGCATCCGATGAGCAAAGCCAAATTTCTGAAAGGCGCCTCGCGCCGCTCGATGCTGCAGCAATTTGGCGCCGCGGCGATCGGCATTTCCTTCTCCGGCGGCCTCGCCGGTTGCGGCGGCGGCGGCGGCCGCACCGTCAACTTCTACAACTGGGACACCTATATCGGCCCGACGACGTTAGACGATTTCCGCGAAGCCTCCGGCGCCACCGTCAATATGAGCCTGTTCGCGAACAATGATGAGTTGTTTGCGCGTCTCCGCGCCGGCAATCCCGGCTTCGATGTGATCGTGCCGTCGAACGAATACGTCACCCGTATGAGTCAGGCGCAGATGATCCAGGAGCTGGATCGCACGCTGATCCCGAACTTCGCCAATCTGGCGCCGGAATTTCAGGACGCGCCATTCGATCCGGGTCGCCTCTATTCGGTGCCGTATACTTGGTTGACGCTCGGCATCGGCTATCGCAAATCGGCGGTGCGCGCCAAGGGCGTCGAGGTTCCGGACAGCTGGGGCTATCTGTTCGACAACCCGCTCTTCACGCAGCGCATCGCTGTGCTGTCGGAATCGGCGGACCTCATTCGCCTCGCGGCCAAGTACAAGGGCCATTCCGTCAACGGCATTCCGGAGGCGATGCTTTCGGAGATTGAGCAGATGCTCATCCGCCAGAAGCCGCACATCAAAGCGTTCCACGAAGACGATGGGCAGGATTTGCTGGTCTCCGGTGAAGTTGACGTGGTGATGGAGTATTGTGGGGACATCGCGCAGGTGATGGCGGACGGCAGCGACGATTTCGGCTGGGTGGTCCCGCGCGAAGGCACGCTGATCAATCAGGACTGCCTCTGCATTCCCGTTGGCGCGCCAAACGTGGCCGACGCGCACGCTTTCATCAACTACCTGCTCGACGCCGAGGCCGGCAAAAAGATCACCGAGGAAATTCTTTACCCGACGCCGAACGCGGCGGCCCGTGCGCTGATGCCGGAGAGCTACAGAAACAATCCGGTCATCTTTCCGTCGGCGGAGATCATGGCCGTCAGCGAATACGGCGCGTTCGAGGGCGATGAGAAATCGCGTATGTACGAGGAAATCTTCACGCGCATCAGCGCCGCGTAATCGACCAGCGCGGCGGCGAGGGGACCAGATGGAGCAGAGCTGGAAACAGGCGAAGGCGGCGTTTGCGGCGATCGCCGTGCCGCCTGTCGCTTGGCTGGTTCTGTTCTTCCTCATCCCGCTGGCGGTGATCTGGGCCTACACGTTCGGCGAAAACACCGGGCCGGTGACGATCGATTTCACCGGCACCTTCGCCAATTACGCCCGCGCGCTCGAGCCGCTCTATCTCCAGATTTTCGGCAAGAGCCTCATCATCGCCGGGCTGACGACGGTGCTGTGCCTGATCATTGGCTTTCCGGTGGCGCTGGCGATCGCGTTCGCGAGCCCGCGGATGAAAGCCTGGTTGCTGTTGCTAATCATGCTGCCGTTCTGGACCAATCTGCTCATCCGCACCTTCGCGCTGATCGCCGTGCTGCGTGAGCAGGGCTACGTGAACTTCGCGCTTGAATGGCTGTGGAATAACGCTAGCGGCTTCATGACTTTGATCGGCCTGCAGCCGTTCGGCGACTATGAGCCGCTGACTTTGCTCTACAACAACACCGCCGTGGTCGTCGGCCTCGTCTACGTGCATCTCCCCTTCATGGTGCTGCCGCTCTATTCGGCGCTCGACCGCATGGATCGCTCGCTGATGGAGGCGAGCCTTGATCTCGGCGCCGGGCACCTGCGCACGATCTGGGCGGTGGTGGTGCCGCTGGCGGCGCCCGGCATTGCGTCCGGCGTGCTGATCACGTTCATCCCGGCGCTCGGCGCTTATCTGACACCCGACCTGCTCGGCGGCACCGATAGCCAAATGATCGCCAACGTTATCGAGCGTCAGTTCAAGCGCGCCAACGACTGGCCGTTCGGCGCGGCGCTCTCGTTCCTGCTCATGTACCTCACCTTCATCGCGATTGCGGCGCAGGCGTTCGTGCAGCGCAAAGCCGAGCGGAGGGGCTGATGGCGGACGAAGGTCTGGTGACGCCGCCGCGGCTCGCAGCGCCGAAGCGTGAAAAGCGCGAAAAGCCAGGGCCGCTCGAATACGCGCGGCAATGGCCGCTGCAGCTGATCGTCGGCGCGACGCTCGTATTTCTCTACCTGCCGCTGATCACGTTGATGGTGTTCAGCTTCAACGATAGCCGCCGCAACATTGTCTGGCAGGGTTTCACGTTCAAATATTACGAGAAGGCGTTCGCCAACGACTCGCTGATCCAGGCGTTCGTCAATTCGTTGACCATCGCCTTCTTCTGCACCATCATCTCGGTGATCCTCGGCGCGCTGGCGGCGGTGATGCTGTGGCGTTTCCGCTTTCCCGGAAAAACCGTGGTCGAAGGCTCGATGGCGCTGCCGATCGTGGTGCCGGAAATCTGCATGGGCGTGGCGATGCTGGTGTTCTTCGCGCGCGTCATGCCGTGGCCGACGGGGCTGCCGTGGCCGCTCAATCTGGGCGCCATCACCATCGCCCACATCTCGTTCGCGTTTCCGTTCGTCGCGACAGTGGTTCGCGCCCGGCTCTCCTCGTTCAACCGCGAACTGGAGGAGGCGGCCAAGGATTTGGGCGCAAGTGAGTGGCGAGTGTTCTGGGACGTGCTGGTGCCGCACATGAAGCCCGGCCTGATCGCAGGCGCGCTTCTGGCGTTCACCTTGTCGCTGGATGATTTCGTCATCACATTCTTCACCTCCGGACCGGACACGATCACATTTCCGGTCAAGGTCTATTCGATGCTGCGCTTCTCGGTGACGCCCGAGGTGAACGCGGCATCGACGATTCTGATCGTGGTGACGGTAGCGCTGACGGCGATCGGTCTGCATCTGCAGAACCAGAAGCCGAAGGAAGGTAAGGCCTGAGATGACTGATGCTTCCACACATCCGAGCGCCGCGAGGCCGACCGCCGTGATCAAACCCAACCCGATCATCAGCTTCGAAGGCATCACCAAGCGCTTCGGCAAAACCATCGCCGTCGATAGCGTGAATCTGCAAATTCAGGAGGGCGAGTTCTTCGCGCTGCTCGGCCCCTCCGGCTGCGGCAAGACCACGTTGCTGCGCATGCTAGCCGGCTTCGAAACGCCGAGCGAGGGCCGCATCCTGATCGACGGCAAGGACATCGCCCAGCTGCCGCCGAACAAGCGGCCGGTAAACATTGTGTTTCAGAGCTACGCCGTGTTTCCGCACATGAAGGTGTCGGACAACGTCGCCTACGGGCTGAAGATGGACGGCGTGGCGCCGGGCGAAATCAAAACGCGAGTGGCTGAAGCGCTGTCACTGGTGAAGCTAGACGGCCTCGGAGACCGCATGCCGGATCAACTCTCCGGCGGCCAGCGGCAACGCGTGGCGCTGGCGCGTGCGCTGGTGAAACGGCCGCGCGTGTTGCTGCTGGACGAGCCGCTCTCGGCCCTTGATGCAAAGCTGCGCGATCAGATGCGCTCGGAACTGACGAGCTTGCAGGAAAAAGTCGGCATCACCTTCATCATGGTGACCCACGATCAGGACGAAGCGCTCGCCATCGCTACGCGGTGCGCCGTGATGCACAGGGGCGTGCTGACGCAAGTGGCGACGCCAGCTGACCTCTACGAGTTTCCCAACTCGCGCTTCGTCGCCGATTTCGTCGGCAGCGTGAACATGTTCGAAGGGGTGCTGGAGAAGGACGAGCCGAACGAGGCGCAAGTGCGCTGCGCGGAATTGTCGGCCCCGGTTTATCTCGATCACGGCGTCACCGGCGCGCGCGGGGCGACCGTGTGGGTGGCGCTGCGGCCCGAGAAGATCGAGATGCACAAGCGCGCCGAAGGCTCCACGGCTATGAAGATGGAGGATGCGCCCGGCGGGGCCAATGTGGTGCCGGGCGTGATCCGCGACATTGTTTATCTCGGCAGCGAGACCAATTATGAGATCGAGCTGGAAGGTGGCCGGCGCGTGCGCACCTTCCGTTCGAATTTGACGCGCTACGATCAGGAAGATTTCACTTGGGACGAGCCAGTCTGGCTCGCCTGGCACGCGTGCTCGCCGGCGGTGCTGTTGTCGTGATGCCGCTATAGTGTTTCCGTCATTCCGGGGTTCGCGTAGCGAGAACCCGGAACCCAAGGGCAAGCGGCACAGTGTTGGCCCTTAGGTTCCGGGCTCAATGCTCCGCATTGCCCCGGAATGACGCGATGTTTTGGAGCTGAAGCTTTTCTAGATGACCACCCAACGCCCCGTCCTTGGCATCATCTCTTGCAACCGCGCCGTCGAAGGGCAGGCGGCGCAGGCGGTGATGACGCGCTACCTCAACTCGGCGCTCACCTACGCGGACGCCGCGGCGTTGCTGGTGCCGGCGATGCCGGAACTGATGCAGGCGCGCGAAGTGGCGCCGCGGTTGGATGGTTTGTTGCTTACCGGCACGCCATCGAACCTCGATCCGAAAGTCTACGGTGAGATCGTCGACGATGCGCCGGGGCCGTTCGATCCCGCGCGCGATTCAATGACGGCGGCGCTGATCGACGCGATGCTCGAACTCGGCAGGCCGGTGTTCGGCATCTGCCGTGGCTTCCAAGAGCTTAACGTCGCGTTCGGCGGCACGTTGCGGCGCGACATGGCCGCGCATCCCGATCTCATCCGTCATCACGCGCCGGATGAGAGCAGTTTCGATGAGTATTTCGAGCACATTCACCCCGTCACGCTGAAGCAGGGCGGCGTGCTAGAACGCGCCTATAAACGCGATGAACTTGATGTCGTAAGCGTCCACTATCAGGGCGTCGATAAGCTCGGCGCTGGCCTCACAATCGAGGCGACGGCGCCGGACGGCGTGGTTGAAGCGATTTCAGCGGAAGTGAATGGCGCGCCGGTGCTGGCCGTGCAATGGCATCCGGAATGGAAAGCGCACGAGAACCCCGAAAGCCAAGTCTTCTTTAAGCTTTTGGGCCGAGCTCTGCGCAAAGAGCCGCTCGTCTCTCGCTGAGACTGAGACACGCTACAACGACATGAGGGGAGCGCCATGCCCGCGCGCAATTACGACATTCCCGAACTTCGCCGTCTCGACGTCGCGCACCATTTGCCGGCGCAGGCGAACTACGCCGAAATCCAGGCGCTCGGCGGCAGCCGCATCATCACGCGCGCCGAAGGCTCCACGATTTATGATGGCGATGGCAACGCCATTCTCGACGGCATGGCCGGCCTCTGGTGCGTGAATGTCGGCTACGGCCGCGACGAGCTGGTGCGGACAGCGGCCGAGCAGATGCAGGAGCTGCCGTTCTACAACACCTTCTTCAAGACGGCGACGCCGCCGACGGTGATGCTGGCGGCAAAGCTGGCCGAGAAACTCGGCGGCAAGCTCCAGCACGTCTTTTTCAACGCGTCCGGCTCGGAAGCCAACGACACCGTGATGCGGCTCGCGCGCTATTACTGGATGCTGAAAGGCGAGCCGAAGCGGACGATCTTCATCAGCCGCCGCAACGCCTATCATGGCTCGACCATGGCCGGCGCCAGCCTCGGCGGCATGGCGCACATGCATCCGATCGGCGGCCTGCCGATCCCCGGCATCGAGCATGTGGCCCAGCCCTACAAATTCGGCGAAGGTTTTCACGAAGACGAAGAAGCGTTCGGCGCGCGTGTGGCGCAAGAGATCGAGGACCGCATCATCAAGGTCGGCGCGGAAAATGTCGCGGCGTTCATTGGTGAAGTGGTGCAGGGCGCCGGCGGCGTGATTATTCCGCCGAAAGGCTATTGGAAGCGCGTCGAGGCGATCTGCAAGAAGTACGGCATTCTGCTCGTGGTCGATGAAGTGATCACCGGCTTTGGCCGGCTCGGCGAGTGGTTCGGCTTTCAGCATTTCGGCATCACGCCTGATCTCGTGCCCATGGCGAAGGGTTTATCATCCGGCTATCTGCCGATCTCCGCCGTCGGCGTATCGAGCGACATCGTGCAAACGCTGCGCGACGCCAATGGCGAGTTCGCGCACGGCTACACCTATTCCGGCCACCCGGTCGCCGCCGCTGTTGCGCTGAAGAATATCGAGATCATCGAGCGCGAAGGCTTGGTCGAGCGGGTGAAGAATGATGTCGGCCCGTATTTCGCCGCGGCGCTGAAGCGACTCGAAAGCGATCCGCTGGTCGGCGAGGTGCGCTCGCTGGGGTTGATTGGCGCCGTCGAGATCGTGGCGAAGAAGGGGACGAACGAGCGCTTCACCGGCAAGGAAGGCAAAGCCGGCCCGATCGTCCGCGACGCGTGCATCAAGAACGGACTGATGGTGCGCGGCATCCGCGACTCGATCGTAATGTGCCCGCCGCTGATCATCACGCACGCTGAGATCGACCGTATGATCGACATTATCGGCCGTTCGCTGCGTGAAGTGGAGCCGACGCTGCGGGCGCTGCGCGCCGAGGACCAGGGCGGGCTGGCTTAAGCGGCTGGGCCAATTCCCTCGGCGGCAAGGCCGGTGCGGCCGATCAGGCCCATGCCGTCTGAGATGTCCGCTGCTATGGCGCTGCGTAGTGCTTGCGCATTACGCGCGCGGATCGCGTCGATGGCGGCTTGGTGGTTGTCGTGCAGATTGGTGTGGCTGACACGGCCATAGACGACGCGCATGAATGGGCCGATTTGCAGCCACAACGTTTCGATCAGTTGCGTCAACGTGCGGCCGCTCTGGGCGCGGTAGAGCGTGAAGTGGAAATCGTGATTGTTCCGCATGTAACCATCGGCGTCGCCGCTGACGATGGCTGCATCCAGCTTCGCATCGATCTTGGTGAGGCGTTCAATGTGCGCGTTGTCCAGATGCGGCAGCGCCAACGCCGCAGCCTCTGGCTCCAGCAACAAGCGGCACCGCAGCACGTCTTCAAACCGCTCCGCCGTCATCGGCGGCACGCGCACGCGGCGCTTCGAGCGGATCGCCACCGCGCCCTCGGCGGCAAGCCGCGATAACGCATCGCGCACCGGGGTTTGGCTGACGCCAAGCTCCGCCGCGATCGAGCGCGTGGACAATTCGAGGCCCGGCGACATCCGCCCGGTCACCAGCCGATTGCGCAATTCATTGTAAACGGCGGTGTTGAGCCCTTCGTCGGCGGTGGGGTCTTCTATCTTCATGGTGTGCGGAACTTACGGGATCGAAAAAGTAAAGGACATGACGAATCGACGGGTGAATGCAGCTCAACTGCCCGGCGGGTGCGCTTGACTTGATCTCACGCGGCCACCCATAGTGTCGCATTAGGTGACTTATGCGCCCCTGTGGCCTTCACACGAAGGCGAATGGGCGTGACGCACAGGCAGCCCTCGCGGGCCGCCATCTCGTGTCGCGTCGCGCTTGTTTGAACGAAATTCATTCACGGCTTGCCGCGCCAGAATGGCGCCGGGCGTGCGTGCGCGCATGCAATCGGTTGGATCATGGATAAAAGTTTTTCAAGCTGGATCAAGGAACACGGCATCGGCGAGGTCGAATGCCTGGTGCCCGATCTCAACGGCGTCATTCGCGGTAAGGTTTTTCCAGCGCAGAAGTTTCTGCAAAGCGAGCGCGATGGCTCGCTGCGGATTCCGTCGAGCATCTATCTGCTCACCGTCACCGGCGAATACGCCGACGACGCCGACGAAGCGTTGTCGATGCAAGACCCGGACGTCGTGCTGCGTCCGGATCTCGCGACCATCTGCGTTGCGCCGGGGTACAAAACGCCGACCGCGTTCGTGTATGCCGACGCCTATCACACCAGCGGCGAGCCTTACGACATCGCCCCACGCTATGTGCTGCGCCGGGTGGTGAAGCTCTATGAGGACATGGGCATCCGCCCCGTAGTGGCGCCCGAGCTCGAATTTTATCTAACGCAAGTCAACACCGATCCCGACCTGCCGCTGATGCCGCCGGCGGGCCGCTCTGGCCGCTCGGAAACCTCGCCGCAGCCCTACGGTCTTGAAGCCATCACCGAATACGAAGACATCATCGAGACGATCTACGAGCACGCCGAAGCGGCCTCGCTCCATCTCGATACGATGATCCACGAAAGCGGCACGGCGCAGCTTGAGATCAATTTCAACCACGGCGATCCGGTGCACGTGTCCGATCAGGTGCTCGTGTTCAAGCGCATCGTTCGGCAAGTGGCGCTGAAGCACGGCGTCTACGCCACGTTTATGGCCAAGCCCATGGAGAACCAGCCCGGCAGCGCCATGCACCTGCACGTGTCGTTGGTGGATGCGAAGAAGGGGACAAACCTCTTTGGCCGCGCCGCGGAGAACGGCGCCGACGGCAATACTGATATGTTCCGGCACTTCGTTGGCGGCGTGCAAAAGTATCTCGGCGACGTGACGCCGTTGTTTGCGCCGAACGTGAACTCGTTCCGCCGCATGCGTCCGGACTTCTCGGCGCCGGTGAATTTGCAGTGGGGTTACGACAACCGCTCATGCGGCTTGCGCGTGCCGATTTCGCACGAAGCCAACCGCCGCATCGAGAATCGCCTGCCGGGCGCCGACGCCAATCCGTATCTCGCCATCTCGGCGGTACTCGTCTGCGGCTATATCGGCATGCGCGATAAGATCGCGCCGGCTGAGATGGTGCAGGGCAGTGCTTACAAGTGGGCGCGCACATTGCCGCGGACGCTGAGTGAAGGGCTCGACCGCTTCAAGCAATGCCAGCCAGTGATCGAATTGCTCGGCGAGCATTTCTGCACCGCGTTCCAGCAAATCAAGGCGCATGAGCTCGCCAATTTCGAGGGTGTTATCAGCTCGTGGGAGCGCGACCACCTGCTCTTGAAGGTGTGATGACAGCCGCCGCGAGCAACGCCGATCTCGGCATGGATCGCTCGTACTACGCCGCGACTGCGAATGCGTTTGCGCCAGCACCGAAGCTGGAAGGCGAAGTGCGGGCCGACGTCGTCGTCATCGGCGGCGGCTATACTGGTCTGCACGCGGCGCTGAGCGCGGTGGAGCGCGGTTTCTCCGTCGTTCTGCTCGAAGCGGGGCGCATCGGATGGGGCGCGTCGGGTCGCAATGGCGGGCAGATCATTCCCGGTTGGCGCAAAGGCGCAAGCGAGCTGATCGCGCGCTACGGGGCGGAGACGGCCAAGCTCTATTTCGATCTGGCTCTCGAAGCGCGCACGCTCACGCTAACGCGCATCGCTCGGCACCGCATCGCCTCCGACTTGCACACAAACGGCCACCTCACATTGGCGGCGAAGGCGCGTGACCTTGATTGGATGCGCGCTGAAACCGACGCGTTGGCGGGGACTATGAATTATCCGCACGCCCGCGTGCTTTCGGCGGAGGATGCTGCAGCGAAGGTTGCTGCTCCGGGGTTTCACGGCGCGCTGCTCGATGAGGGTGGCGGCCAGCTGCATCCGTTGAATTATGCGTTGGGTTTAGCCGAGGCGGCGCGCGGCGCTGGCGTTGCGCTGTACGAACATTCGCGCGCGGTGCGGCTGGAGACGGCGAACGGCGTTGTCGTGCATGCAGAGAGTGGCGTCGTGCGCGCGCGCTTCGGCGTGCTGGCATGCGACGCTTTACTGGGCGACCTCGAACCACGCATCGCGCCGCGCATTATGCCAGTGGCGAACTATCTGGTTGCGACGGCGCCGCTGGAGAACCCGCAAGCGCTCATCGCCGATCACCTCGCCGTCAGCGACAGTCGCTTCGTCGTCAACTATTTCTGCATGAGCGAGGATGGCCGCCTCATCTTCGGCGGCGGCGAGCGCTACACGCCGGCGCCGCCGGCCGATATCGCCGCGTTCGTGCGTCCGCACATGCTACGCATGTTTCCGCAATTGCAGAATGCGCGCATTGACCATGCCTGGGGCGGCCTTGTCTCGATCACGATGACGCGGCTGCCGCACATCGGCCGCCTGGGCGATCTTTTCTTCGCGCACGGTTATTCAGGGCAGGGCGTGCTGATCCCGGCGCTCGCCGGTAAGGTGTTGGCGGAAGCCATGGCTGGTACGGCGGAACGCTTTGATGTGCTGAGCAAGCTCACACCGCCCGCGTTCCCCGGCGGCGCGGCATTGCGCTCGCCGCTGCATGTGCTGGGCATGCTTTGGTACGCGCTGCGAGATCGGCTTTAGCGCAGCGCCGCCGCCTGCCGTGCGGCAGCTTCGATGCCGGCCCAATCGCCAGCGCGAATCTTCTCCGCCGATGCGATCCACGAACCGCCGACGCACAGCACGTTGTCGAGCGCCAGATAGCCTGGCGTTTTCTCAGCGGTGATCGAGCCAGTGGGGCAGAAGCGGATGCTTGGGAAAGGGCCGGCGAATGCTTTCACGGCGCTTACGCCGCCGAGCTGTTCGGCCGGGAAAAATTTGAAGCAGCGATAGCCCAGCTCAAGGCCGCGTTGCACTTCGCTGGCGGTGGCGACGCCTGGGATGAACGGGATGTCCTGCTTGCGCGCCGCTTTCATTAGTTTCGGCGTTGCGCCAGGCGAAAGCGCATAGCGCGCGCCGGCGGCGATGGCGGCGTCGAGATCGTCCGCCGTCAACACCGTGCCGGCGCCGACGATCATTTCCGGCGCCTCCGTAGCGATGGCGCGGATGGCGTCGAGCGCGGCGGGCGTGCGCAATGTGATCTCGATCGTCTTGACGCCGCCAGCCAGCAGCGTGCGCGCCAGCTGCACGGCGTGCGCGGCGTCGTCGATCACCACCACCGGCATCACCGGCGATAGGCGCAGCACGTCTTCCGGCTGGAGCGCCTCGCTCATCGGCGCACGTCCGAACCGGAATCGGAGAGATAGAAGTTCACGTCGGCCACCGTGGAAAGATTGAAGTCGCCAGGAATGTAGTGCTTCAGGCACGCTGCGGCGAGAGCGAAATCGAGCATGCTCTGATCGTCAAAATCGGACGCCAGGCCGTGCAGGAAGCCAGCTGCAAAAGCGTCGCCGCCGCCGATGCGGTCGACGATGCCGGTGACGGCGTGGGCGCGCGTGCGTGTGGCGCCGGTGCGGGTGATGCTGACGGCGCTGAGTTCGTGGTGATCGGCGCTGATGACCGTGCGTTCGGTATGCGCGATGCGCTGCAAGTTCGGGTAGCGCGCGAAGGCGATCTGCGCCGCTTGCTCGCTCGTCGGGACGCGGTCGCCAGTGATGAGGGAAATGTCGCGCGCCTCGGCGAAGGCCAGATCGGCTTCGGCGAAGAGGGCGTCGAGGATGGGCCTGGGATCGTCGCCGCGGGCTTCCCACAGCTTGGCGCGAAAGTTGGCGTCGTAGCTCACTTTCACGCCAGCGGCGCGCGCGGTCCTCATAGCGATCAACGCCGCATCGGCGCCGTTGGCGCTGACAGCGGGCGTGACGCCGGAGATGTGAAGCCAGTCCGCGCCCTGGAGAGCCGTGTCCCAGTCGATCGCGTCACAACTGGCGTGGGCGAAGGCAGAGTAAGCCCGGTCGTACAGCACATCGGTTGCGCGTTGGCCGGCGCCGGGGGTGATGAAGTAAAGGCCCATGCGGCCGGGGCCGAACAAAATGTGCCGCGTGTCAACGTTCCAGCGGCGCAGTTCACCGAGTGCTCCCTGTGCGAGCGCGTTGTTGGGCAGCACGCTGACGGCGGCGGCGTCGTGTCCGAACCGCGCTAGTGACACAGCAACATTCGCTTCCGCGCCGCCGACATGGCTTTCTAGCCGCGGCGTTTGCAGCATGAGTTCGCGGCCCGGCGCCGAGAGCCGGATGAGGATTTCGCCGAAGCAAACAATGCGCGCCACGTTCGATCCTTACGCCGCGTTCAGCGCGCGAGCCAGCCCCCGTCGACCGGAATGATCGCGCCGTGCACGTAGTCGGACGCGGCGCTGGCCAGAAACACCGCCGCGCCGCCGAGATCGGAGGCGTCACCCCAGCGGCCTGCCGGGATGCGGTCGAGGATCTGCGCGTTGCGGGCTTTGTCGGCGCGCAGGGCTTCGGTGTTGTCGGTGGTCATGTAGCCGGGCGCGATGGCGTTGACGTTCACGCCTTTATTTGCCCACTCGCAGGCGAGCAACCGCGTGATGCCGGCAAGGCCGCTTTTGCTGGCGGTGTAGGAGGGCACGCGGATGCCGCCTTGGAAGGAGAGCATCGAGGCGACGTTGATGATCTTGCCGCGCCCTTGCGCGATCATGTGACGGCCGGCGGCTTGCGCCAGGAAGAACGCGGACTTCAGATTGGTGTCGATCACCGCGTCCCAATCTTCTTCGCTGAAGTCGACCGAGTCGTTGCGGCGGATGATGCCGGCATTGTTGACGAGGATGTCGACCTTGCCGCATTCGGCGACAGTGCGCTCGACGATGCCGGCGATCGGCGCGGTGGAGGAGAGGTCCGCCTCGATCGAAAGAAATTTGCGGCCGAGCGCTTTCACCTGCGCACCGGTCTCTTCAGCCGGACGGCGACCGGTCGAGACAATATCGGCGCCCGCTTGCGCCAGCGCCACAGCGATGGCTTGGCCGAGGCCAACATTGCCGCCGGTGACGATGGCGCTTTTGCCTTCGAGGCTGAACGGACCCGCGCTCATTACGACGCGCGCACGCGGCGGATGTAGTCGGCGATCGCGGTGTCTTGCGCGTTGGCGAAGAACAGCTCTTCGAAGCGCTCGCCGGCGATTGCGGCCTTCAACAAATCCTGATCGACCGCCTTCAGCACAGTCAGCATGTCGTGGCACGACGCGGCCTTCAGCTCTTTCAGGATGCCGCGATTTTTCGCCATGATCGCCGCGCGCTCCTTTGGGTAGCCGAGGCCGCGCTCGCCGTCGAAGAGCTTGCGATAGCAATCCTGCAGATTGAGCTCCGCCGCCCAGCCGAAGCCCTTGGCGTAGGGCATGGCGATGGCGTTGCCATCATTGATCTGGCCGAACAGGAACGCGTCCGTCGGGTCGGCGATGAGGCCGCAGAACACGCCGGGCATGGCGTTGCACGCCAGCATCGAGCCCATGCCGGTGCCGCAGCCAGTGACGACAAAGTCCGCCGCTTTGGCGTTGAGCAGGATGCCAGCGAGCAGGCCGTTCATGACGTAGGTGAGCGAGGCTTTGTCCTCGGCGCCGTACATGCCGTAGTGATGCACCGTGTGGCCCAGCGGCTCCGCTACCGACGTCAGCGCGTCATGAACGATGCTGCTTTTCGCGGCTTGGCTATTTTCGATGATGAGCGCGATTTTCATGGGGCAGTCCCTATCTGGCTTCTCGGCTTTGGCTCATTAGGTAACCGGTGTCAGCTGTCGTTTCAAGCCGCCTCGCCCAGCTAGCGGGGCGCCGGCCCGGTGGAATCCCGCACCACGAGGGCAGGCGAGGTTGCAGGCGCGGCCTCGCGAGGGTTTTCGTCGTCGTCGGAATCGGTGGCGCCAATCAGCTTTTCCGCCGCCATGCGGCCGATCTCGCGCGTTGGCGTGCGCACCGTCGTCAGCGGCGGCCAGACGCTGGAAGCGATCTGGAAGTCATCGAAGCCGACCACCGAAACGTCCTCCGGGCATTTCAGCCCGGCGCGGCGGATCGCGTGCAGCACGCCGGCGGCCATCTCGTCGTTGGCGGCGAAGATCGCGGTGGGCTGCGGCGAGAGCTTCAAGAGCTCCGTCCCACAGGACACCCCGGACTCGAACGTGTAGGCGCCCTGCATGACGTAATCGTCGGGCAGCTTTAGCTTGCGGTCCTTCAGTTCTTCATCGAAGCCGCCGCGGCGCTCGTGCGAGGAGCGGAAGCTCGGCGGGCCGGAGATGAATCCGATAATGGTGTGGCCAAGCTCGGCCAGGTGCCGCGCCGCCGCGCGCCCGCCTTGGCGATCGTTCGAGACGATTATGTGCGCCGGCTCGTCCACCGGCACCGAAGCGATGCGGATGTACGCACAGCCGATTTCGTCGAGGATCACCTTCACCCGATCGTCTTCGGAAACGGACGGCGTCAGCACCACGCCGGAGAGTTTCTGGCGCTCGATGAAGCGGCGGAAGTCGGCGAGGAAGGTCGGATTGTTCCGGTTGCACGGATGCACGACCAGTTCGTAGCCAGAGCCGCGCATCGCATCGAGCATGCCCAATTGCATGTTCACCACGTATTGCGGGTTCGGGTTGTCATAGACGAGGCCGATCAGGAACGAGCGGCGGAAGGCGAGGCCGCGCGCCTGCGGATCGGGCGAAAAGCCAATCTCGGCGATGATGCGGTTGATGTTCTCGCGCGTCTCTTCCTTGACGAACGGCGACTGGTTGATGACGCGCGACACCGTCTTCTTCGAGACGCCCGCCAAGCGCGCCACATCATTGATGGTGGGCTTTTTTTCCCCGCCCAGCCGGCGCCGGCGAGGCGGATTGTCATCATCGGCCATGTGCGCGGAACATAGGCGCCGCCTGCCGCGCTTGGCAACGGAATTGTCGCGGGACATTTATGTGCGGCCAATTGCTTGCGCCCCTGTTTGCATGGGGCGGCGAAACCTAGTTTGTAAGGCGCATGGCCGAGTTCATTCCCGTTCCCCCGTTCGACCTCGTCGTTTTCGGCGCCACCGGCGATCTGTCACTGCGCAAGCTCTTCCCGTCGCTGCTGCACCGCTATCTCGACGGGCAGATCCCGGCGCAGTCGCGCATCATCGGCGCGGCGCGCTCCGATCTCGATACCGAAGCGTTCCGCCGGATGGTGCACGAGAGCCGCGGTAAGTTCGCGCCGGGCGCCTGCATCGATGAAGCAAAATGCGCCGAGTTCCTGAACCACGTGCACTATGCGCGCCTCGATGCGACGGCCCCGGCGGGAGAGTGGGGTCCGCTGAAGGACGCGCTCGCTGACGGCAACGGCAATGTGCGCATCTTTTATCTCAGCACCGCGCCGAGCCTCTTTGTCACCATCGCGCAGCGTTTGCAGGAAACTGGGCTCGCCACGGCGAACTCGCGCATCGTGCTGGAAAAACCGATCGGCCGCGATCTCGCCTCGTCGCGTGAGATCAATGATGGCGTCGGCAAAGTGTTCGATGAACATCGCACATTCCGCATCGACCACTATCTCGGCAAGGAGACGGTGCAGAATCTGCTGGTGCTGCGCTTCGCCAACATGCTGATCGAGCCGATCTGGTCGCGCGCAACTATCGATCACGTGCAGATCACGGTGGCGGAGGAGCTCGGCGTTGAGGGCCGGGCTGAGTATTACGATAAGTCCGGCGCGCTGCGGGACATGGTGCAGAACCACATGCTGCAGCTCCTGTGCTTAGTGGCGTTGGAATCGCCTAACAGCATGGATGCCGATGCGATCCGCACCGAAAAGCTCAAGGTGCTTTCGGCGCTGCGGCGTATCGATGCGAAGGATGCGGCAGCGAAGACGGTGCGCGGTCAGTACAAGGCTGGGCTCATCGGCGGAAAGCCAGCGCCGGCTTACGCCGACGAAGTCGGCAAGCCGACGAAGACCGAGACGTTCGTGGCCATTAAAGCCGAAGTCGATAACTGGCGTTGGGCCGGCGTGCCGTTTTATCTGCGCACCGGCAAACGCATCGGCGCGCGGCGCAGTGAGATCGTCATTCAGTTCAAGGATACGCCGGTGCCCATCTTCGGCGCGGGGGCAGGCGCGCCGAACAAATTGGTGCTGCGCTTGCAGCCGGACGAAGGCGTGAAGCTTTGGCTCAATATGAAGGAGCCCGGGCCGGGCGGTCTGCGCGTGAAAACCGCGGCGCTTGATCTTTCGTTCGCGGAGGAGTTCGGCGGCGTGCGTTATCCCGATGCGTACGAGCGGCTGCTGATGGACATCGTGCGCGGCAATCTGGCTTTGTTCATGCGCCGCGATGAAGTCGATGCCGCTTGGATGTGGGCCGATGCTTTGCTCGCCGCTTGGGAGCAGGCGGGCGTCGAGCCCAACCTCTACGCCGCCGGCTCGAACGGCCCAACACAATCGGCCCTACTGCTCGACCGCGACGGTAGAGCTTGGTGGGATCCTGAATAGATCTGAACCCCCTCCCTTGAGGGGAGGGGGTTCAGATCTATTCAGGATCCCACCAAGC